>Ga0082335_1000988_pt1 | contig 65897 bp, 53 predicted proteins | sample Subgrocontami58m_FD_72375 | JGI IMG/M metagenome (GOLD analysis project Ga0082335, IMG submission 72375) | Subsurface groundwater microbial communities from S. Glens Falls, New York, USA - GMW37 contaminated, 5.8 m (SPADES assembly) (version 2) ... | reverse complement strand
TTTTTCTAGCCTTTCTAAAGGCTTTTTTAATTTCTTTCATCATCCGCTTATCGATTTGGGGAGACAACGTCAATTAATTCAAAATAGTTTTCTGAAAGTGGCTTTTCGGCCAGATTTCTAGGGTGCAGGTTTGACGTCAGGTTCAACGACCAGCAAAATCCTATTCTGAAACGGAAATTCCCAGCTATGGAGCAAATTTCCATCAAGGTCTCTGGCTTCCACCCGATATTTTTTATCCTGCGATTGTGAAGTTGGTTCAACCATCGAGAATATGGCCCGCCTTTGTCCAGCAGCCATCTGTCCCCAGTTTTTTTCTCTCCCCATTCTCCGAACATGAAGAGGTCCGAATAGATAATTACTGGTTTATCATAGTTATTTTTGAATCTCGACTGAATGGGCAGACGTGACTCCGATTATGCAACCTGTCAAAAAAGTGGACAGGGAAGATAACAGGAGCAACACAGACAGCACTAAAACAAAGTTAACTTTTCCTTCTGCCATTGTTTTCTCCTCCCTTGGCGTTCACAAGCCGCCTGGCGGCATACCCGGATCCCGGTGGTCAATTTACATCTGCCTGGCAGTTGTCAAAGGTCACAATCACGCAAATTGGTCAACCAGTCCGGTACTACGCTGAAGATTCTGGTTGTGTAAGATAAACAGGTGCGCTAAATGGCACATGATTCCAGCTTTTACTCAGGAGGTATGGTTATTGTCCATTTAATAATCTATTAGCTCTTTAGCCGTCAAGTCCCTTGAGAATACAATTTCCTCTGAAGCACTGCTTCCGGCTTCGATGCGATATTTCCAATCCAAAGACGTATATATGATAACACCAACCGTTTTTCGCGTTTTGCCAGGTACGTCCCTCATAAAATAAGGCCCATCGAATTGCTCTTGTATAGGTAAAAAACATATCTGTAGATTTTCATTTCCTCGGACCGATCATTTACCACAATAAGGTCACCCCCTGGTTCGCATCCTATTGGTGTGCTCAGTAAAAGTATGAGAAATGTGTTTCTCATGCCACCTCCTTTGTAGATAGGAATGCTAACGCCAGTCAATATAGATAAATATTATGCCCAAGATAATTGATAGTATTCCTCCAAGAAGAAAAGCTACTTGATACATCTTTTCATTGAACTGATAGCCCGATAGCCTATGGTAAAAATTAACCGATCCTCGTGCAAACCATTTTCTTTTGAAAGCGAATAATAAACCGCTGACTCTCATAAAAATATCAAATAATATGTCGAACATTGTCTCATACCTATACCGGGATATCTTATCGCTTCTCTATTTACTTAAATGGTCTAAATAAATTGGATTAGTAACCCAAAAATAGTCATCTGGTCGAGAAGAAGCCACGAGCCTCATTCCATGTTGCAATCAAGATGACAGTATTATAAAATATTGCCATGGAGGTGATCCATGGCAAGAACGACGAGTTTCACCGATGAGGAAATAATGAAGGCGCGTCAACTCAGAGAGCAGGCTACCACAGCTAAAGATTTGCGCAAGGCATTGTCCGTATTATTGGTTGCTGAGGCCGGTCTGGACGCTGACAAGACATCGGAAATACTGGGAATAAGCGAGAGAACGGTGTTTCGTAATCGAGGAAGTGTTCGCCATCAAGATGAAAGGAGACAAAATACTTGGGGTGGCCGGCGCCATTATGGGATGACATTAGAGGAGGAACAGGAATTTCTCCGCAATTGGGAGGTTAAGGCAATTGAGGGAGGAGTGCTTTCGGCTCCTCCTATACATGCCTCTCTTGTGGAGAGACTGGAGCGTTCTATTCCCATGTCCACGACATATCGATTGCTGGCTCGTCATGGCTGGCGAAAAGTACAGCCGGATACGAAGCATCCCAAGAGTAAACCGGAAATTCAGGAGGAGTTTAAAAAAAACTTCCCGGGATGGTGGCGACCGCCTGTTTAAAGAATCAGGGGAATTTGCCTGTGCGGCTGATGTTTCAGGATGAAGCCAGGTTTGGGCGGATGAGTGACCCACGGGCATGTTGGGCGCCGGCGCCAAATAGACCAATGGTTAATCGGGCAATAATCAGGGAGTTCAGGTATGAGTACGCTGCCGTAAGCCCCTGGGATGGAGACCTTGATTATATGACATTGGAAAAGATGAACACCGAGAATATGGGTTTGTTTCTGAAACAAGTGAGCGAGGCCCATAAACAGGATTTCATAATCATGGCGCTGGATGGAGCACCGTCGCATAAAGGTAAAGAACTTGAGGTTCCTGAAAACATCGCACCGGTGTTTCTGCCTTCGTATTCACCGGAATTGAATCCAGCGGAACAGCTATGGAATGTACTTCGGCGAAATTACTTTGCAAACAAGGTGTTCGACTCACTTAACGCTGCGACTCATCAGGCAGAAAATGGACTGGCATGCATGGCATCCAACAGGGAAGCGTTGAGAAGCCTAACAAACTGGTCATGGATTAGTGCCATTTTGAAGGCTAAATAGAATCAGTATATTAACCAGAGTTCAGGAAAACAAGGGGGTATCATGATTGCCACTGTCTGAGGCACCGTGGTCGCCATCGCCAACGGGCGTGCCTAGAAGTCAGGCTGAAAAGTCCAAAATCGCTGTCATTTTGGCGCTCGGCAGATATGATTTTTGGGAGAAAAACATGCCAAAAAGGGGTTTTCGTCCGCACTTCTAGGTGGGCTACATATCTTCGAAGCCGCGCCAGACGGCGATGTTCTCCAGGGGTTCACGCTCGCTGTAGATTCTGTTGGCCGGATAGTCCCAATCCGGATAGCCGATGGAGATACAGATGATTATTCTTCTGGAAGCGGGTATTCCGGCGATGGTCTTAACAACTTCCGGGTAGAAGACTCCCTGCTGATTGATGCAGGTGCCCAGACCGTATTCAAGGGCAAGAAGGGCGATGTTTTCCGTGAGGAGGCCGCAATCGAAGGCGGTGCTGGTCATGTCGAGGGCCTCGTCGGCGGTAATAAGAATGACCGCGGGCGCGTCAAAGAACCGCATACTCTTTGCGGCCCATTCGTAGCTTTTTTTGTGGTCATCCCGGTGAATTCCGAGCAGTCGGTACAACTGCGATCCCAGTGCCAACTGCCGCCGGCGGTGGACTTCCGTAAGTACCGGCGTCGGCATATCGGGATGGGGCCAGACCCCCGATTCCATCATCTTAACGTTGTCCTGTTTGATTCTGTCCAGGTCTTCGCCGGATACCACGGTTATCTCCCAGGGCTGGATGTTTATGGCTGAGGGCGCCCTTGTAGAAAGGGCCAGGATTTCGGCTAGTACCGCCCGGGGGACAGGGTCTGGTTTATAGCCACGGATGCTTTTTCTGGCTTTGATAGCTTTTCGAAGTTCCACAGACTAAGAATTATATTTCTTGTGGATAGCGGCTGCAACAAAGAAGAGCCCCGACAATATCGGGGCCCTTACGTTGTTTAGCGAGTCTCGCGTTTTTGGAAGTGCCTGTTCAGTTGACTTCCAACTCATCCTCTATTTCAAGGACCTTCCCAAACAGTACCACTTTGTCACCATAGGTGATCTTAACCTTCAGTCCGAGAAGACTGTAGATACCGAATGGAAGGGTATCAAGACTGACGTCCCAGCTTGCCTTGCCATTGGCATCAGCTATTGCCGAGGCTACATTGATCTTATGATCCATGTCCTTAACCACCCACAGGGTGTAGGTGCCACCGGCGACCAAGCCCTCAGCATCAGCTTTGACGCGGAAAAGTTCCAGCATCTTAGCTTCGTCTATTCGGAGCCTCAGTTCGGCAGTCCCCGCTGTTCCGACAGGGGCGCCCATTTTAGCCATGAGGTCAATCTTGGCTGTCTGGTCAACCAGTCTGTCTCCGGCAATTCCGGAGCCCGTAAGAGCTAGAGTTGAAAGCGCTAACAGGAGCGCGAGGCTTATTCTCAAGAATTTAACACCAAGCATCAGCTTCCTCCTTTAAGTTGCAGTAATAGACTTTTGTCTTTTACTAATCTGTTGGCAATGCAACTCATTTGCATTACCATTTATAGAGTAAGTCTAACGGGGCGTCCTGTCAATGAGAAAAATATTAAATTCTCATATCAAATTAGAGGATGTTGAAGAATATTTGAGATTTTTCGCATCGCTCAGAATGACATCAGAGTTGATGACAGTGGGGTTGCTAAACAGACGGGCGATGATATTTGACTCTTATCTAGTACGGTGCTAGAATAATCCAGGAATTTAATAAGGAAGACAAGTATCAAAGTCAAAGTGTTCTACGCCTTTCCCGTTCTTTCGAAAAACCTCTACTGAATTACCTATATTAGTGGAGGTTTTTTAATGATTGGAAAGCGGTCAGGAATGCCGCAACGAATAAAGGAGAGCAATGTCAAGGGTAATTACAAAGCTTTTCAGAGACCCTGAGGAGGCCGCCCTGGCTGTCAAAAGGCTTAAAGAGGAGTCTCTGGACAAAGGGCTGAGCATTATCGCAAGGTCTGATGCGAAGTCTCCCGCGCCTGCTCATGGCATGAAGCACCACAAGGTGAAGATCAATGCTCATGATGTCACTGTCGCCGGGGGCCTGGCGTCGGGTCTGGAGGCAGCCGGCGGCGCGGAGAAGGCGGACGAGGCCATACGGTCAGGGCTGAGCCTTTCGGAAGAGGGGTTCGGGTATTTCAAGGATGCCCTGGTCGCGGGCGCCATCCTGGTGAGCCTGGAGACTGACGAGGAGCAGGCAAGGAAGGTCTCGGCGCTGTTCAGAAGCGTGCAGCGCGACCGCCAGTCCGAGGTGAGAAGCAAGACTTTTTATCAATCGAACAGAATGGCCGGCACCAATTCGATCGACGCGGCCATGTCCGGAGACTTCAGAAAGTACTAATGGTGGAGGACCTCACCCCCTTTGGCCCCCTCTCCTTTCAAGGAGAGGGGGAAGATCACGTTTTTGAAGGCCGACGCATCGGCCTTCAATCCCTTTCCGAAAGGAGAGGGGAGAATAGTTCCCACGAAAAAATCGCCCTAAGATTGGGTTTTGAAACGGAGGACACATGTCAAGGTTTATAGCTACAGCGGCCATCAGAGGCGCTAGAGGGATAGTGGAGCAAGCGGAGAAAGACTGGAAGAAGGCCATGTCGGAGCTTGGTCCCGATACGCCGGTGGCTTTCCCGAATACTACTTACTACTTGCCGGTCATCTATGGACTGACAGGGGTTAAGGTAGAGAAAATGAAGGACCTGGAAACTCCTCTCAATATGGCCAGGGGTATGCTACCGGCCCTGCCCGGTGAACATGTCTGGCTGCCATACCTGGGGGAAACTCTGGACGCGGGCATGGCGACTTTGTTTGCCGAGGAAATCATCGAGGGAATACGCTTCGCACGGGGAACGCAGCCCGAGGTGAAGGATGGTTTCAAATACAACGGACCCATCGATGATGTTCAAATGAGGTCCTGGGGCATCCAGATGGTGGACGGAAGGATGCCCGGTTTCGCAGCTATCGTCGGCGCAGCCAAGAGCAACGAAGTGGCTGTGAAGATAGTCAGAGAGCTTCAATCCAGAGGACAGCTTGTTTTCTTATCGGCTTCCAACAACGGCAGGTCTATAGTTGACCAGCTGCGGGAATCCGGAGTTGAGCTAGGGTATGACACGTTCACGGTCCCGTTTGGCTCCGATACGATTTCCACAGTGTACGCGCTGGGATACGCCACCAGGGCCGGAATAAGCTTCGGAGGCTACAAGCCGGGCGACGCCAGGGCAAATCTCCTGTATAACAAGTTCCGCTGTTTTGCCTTCGCGCTGGCCCTGGGGCCTGTAGACGACCTCAAATACGCGACCGCAGCGGGCGCTATAAACTACGGCTTCCCAGTGATCGCGGATACGCTCATACCGAACATACTGCCCGTCGGCGTGACCAAGTACGAGCATGTAGTGAGCATGCCATTTGACGACATTCCGGGTAAGGACGATCTGGAGAAAGCGGAGAGGCTGGTACAGCGCTGCATAGAAATCAGAGGAATAAAAATAAAAATAGCCAAGGTGCCGATACCCGTAGCTTTCGGTCCGGCGTTCGAGGGAGAAATCGTCAGGAAAGAGAACCTGCGTATAGAGTTTGGCGGCAAGGGCGGCACCTGCTTCGAGTTTCTTCAGATGAAGGGGATGGACGAGGTAGAGGACGGCAAAATAACAGTGGTCGGTCCGGAAGTTGATGCCTTCCCTGTGGGGGCCAAGGTCCCCCTGGCAATCATGATAGATGTTGCCGGACGAAAGATGAATGTGGATTTCGAGCCTGTGCTGGAGAGGCAGATACACCATTTTGTCAACAACGCCGAGGGAATTCAGCATATCGGGCAGAGAGATATAGCCTGGGTGCGCTTCCACAAGGCGGCTGTGCAAAAAGGCTTCAAAATAAGACACATCGGCGACATTCTTCATTCCAACTACCACAACCATTTCGGCGCTATCGTCGATAAGTGCCAGGTGACTCTATATACCGAGCCCGAGAAGGTCAAGGAACTTCTCGAGAAGGCGCGACAGGTGTACCAGGAAAGAAACGTAAGGATCGCGGGCCTTACCGATGAGGCTGTGGACACCTATTACAGCTGCTCGCTGTGCCAGTCTTTCGCTCCTACTCATATTTGCGTGATTAACCCGCAGAGGGTTGGACTCTGCGGAGCATACAACTGGCTGGACTGCCGCGCCTCGTATGAGATAAATCCAAACGGTCCTAACCAGCCCGTCAAGAAGGGCAAGGTAATCGACCTCGCCAAGGGAGAGTGGGAGGGAGTGAACAAGTTCGTGTTCGATCACTCTCAGCAGAAGGTCGAGAGGTTTACCCTTTACTCGTTGATGGACTCTCCCATGACAACCTGCGGATGCTGTGAGTGCGTGATGGTGCTCATACCCGAGGCCAACGGCGTAATGATTGTATCCAGGGATGATTACGGACAGACTCCCTGCGGAATGACCTTTACATCTTTGATGGCCACAGTCGGCGGAGGGCAGCAGACTCCGGGAATGATGGGACACGGCAAATTCTATGTCGTAAGCCCGAAGTTCATACCGAAAGAGGGAGGACTGAAGAGGGTGGTCTGGATGTCCAAGAATCTCAAGGAAGAGATGGGAGATGAATTGCGGGAAATCTGCAACAAAGCGGGGGAGCCGGACCTGCTGGACAAGATAGCCGATGGAAGCGTCTGCACCACCGTGGAAGAGCTTATGCCCTTCCTGGAGAGCAAAGGACATCCGGCGCTGGCCATGGAGCCGATGATACAGTAAATCAAAGATAAAAAATCAAAAGTCAAAATGATAGACTAAAAATTAAAAATTAATACGGGAGGTTTAATGCCAACTGTTGAAATACCTGTAGAGAAGTGGTCGGGGAAGATCAGGGAAGTCAAGCTTGGTGGAAACGGAAGAAAGAGCATAGTAGTAGGGGGGGAGAGCACACTCCCCTTCCTTAATTTTGAGGGAAGTGTACCAAACAGGCCTGCCATTGCCGTCGAGGTCCTCGACAAGAAGCCATCTGATTGGTCTCCACACCTGGTTTCCGCCTGGGGAGACGTGCTAAACGATTCGGCACTCTGGGCCAAGAGGGCAGCAGAATACGGAGCCGACATAATCTCCCTGCGGCTGAGAAGCGCTCACCCCGAGGAAGGCAACACCGGAGCGGCAGAAGCAAAGAAAAACGTGAGCCGCGTCCTGGCAGCAACGGATTTACCCATGATAGTTCTTGGACCGGAGGTCGTGGACAAGGACAACGAGGTCATGGTTGCCGTCTCGGAAGCCGGCAAGGGACAGAGACTGGCCCTGGGAGACTGCTTCGACAAGAACTACCGGACCATCGCCGCCGTGGCCATCGCCGACGGCCACGCTGTGGTCGCAAAGACCCCGATAGATATTAACCTGGCGAAACAGTTGAACATCCTGCTAAGCGACGTGGGAGTTCCTGCCGATTCCATCATCATAGATCCTACTACGGGCGCGCTCGGATACGGGATAGAATACACTTATTCCGTCATGGAAAGGCTGAAGCTTGCCGCGTTGAGCGGAGACAGCATGACCCAGATGCCCATGATTTGCACCGCCGGTGAGGAGTCCTGGAGGCAAAAGGAGTCCAAGTTTGTCAGCGGACTGCCCGCAACGTGGGGTGACCACGAGTCAAGGTCTGTGGTGTGGGAAGTACTCACGGCAACGGTCCTGCTTAATGCCGGCGCGAATGTGATCGTTTTGCGGCACCCCCGAACCATAGAGCTGATGAAGGACGTCATCGCAAAGCTGCAGCAGAAATAAAGGGAGTAGAAATAAATGGCCTTAACTGGAATTGAGATTTATAAATACCTGCCCAAGACGAACTGCAAGAAATGCGGTTTTCCTACATGTCTTGCCTTCGCCATGAAGGTATCGCAGAAGGCGGTAGGGCTCAATTTGTGCACGGACCTTTCAGAAGCGGGCAAGACGGCTCTGGAAGCGGCTTCGAGGCCCCCGATTCAACTGGTAACCATAGGGGGAGACAAAAAGAAAGTGGCGGTGGGCAACGAGACCGTCCTGTTCCGCCATGACAAGACTTTTTTCCATCCGCCGGGTCTTCTGATAAGGCTGAAGGATACCCTGTCGCCTGAGGCGGCGGTACAGAAGGTGAAAGAAGTCTCCAGCTACTCGGTTGAAAGAGTCGGGCTGCAATTTGGAGCCGACGGTTTTGCCCTGGAGAACAGCTCCTCGAATCCGGAGGCCTTTGTGCGCCTGGCGGACGCGGTCTTCTCCAACAGCGATCTGCCCCTGGTACTCATGTCGAAGGACCCCGCAGCCATGGAAAAGGCGCTGGAGAAAACGGCCAAGAGGAGGCCCCTCATACACGCGGCAACCAAGGAAAACGCCGCCCAGATGGCAGCCCTGGCCAAGAAGTTCAGCTGTCCTATCGCGGTCAGGTCCAGCGATGGATTATCGGAACTGGCCGGCCTGGTGGAGCAGGTGAGCAAGGAAGGCATAGAGGAAGTTGTTCTGGACCCCGACCTGAACGGTTTTGGCAAATCATTAAATACCCTGACTCAAATCAGGCGGCTGGCCTTGAAGAAGAACTTCAAGCTACTGGGCTATCCGGTGATAAGTTTCCCCGGTGAAAAAGCTACGTCCGTAAATGAAGAGGTGGCGCTGGCAGGACTGCAGATCGCGAAGTACGGCGGCCTCATCGTGCTGGAGAATTTCTCCCCGGCCTACTACTATCCGCTGCTTACTCTCCGCCTTAACATCTACACCGACCCGCAGAAGCCCATTCAGATGCAGCCCAACATATATCAGATCGGCACACCGAAGCCGACGAGTCCCGTGTGCATCACGACCAATTTCTCTCTCACCTATTTCTCAATCGCGGGAGAACTGGAAGCGAGCGGTTTCCCCTCCTGGCTGGTCGTATGTGATACGGAAGGCCTTTCGGTACTGACCTCCTGGGCTGCCGGGAAGTTCGACGCCGAGAAAATAGCCAAGACGATCAAACAATTCAATGTGGCCGACAATGTGAGCCACAAGACCATCATAATACCCGGGCACGTTGCCATCCTCAAAGGTGAACTGGAGGAGAGCCTTCCGGAATGGAAGATCCTGGTTGGGCCGAGGGAAGCGGTTGACGTGGGCGGGTTCATGAAGAAGAACTGGCAGAACTGAGAGAGGGCTCATGGACTTTAAATTTACCAAAGAAGAAGAGAAATTCCGCCAGGAAGTGAGGGAGTTCTTCAAGAAGGAGCTTCCCAAGGATTGGAACGGCATTGGTTTTAACGTAGAAGACGAATTTCACAATCCCGAGGTCCTGAGCGTCCGCAGGATGATGGCCCGCAAGATGGGAGAAAAGGGCTGGCTGGCGCTTTCCTGGCCCAAAGCCTACGGAGGACTGGGCCGCTCGCACATGGAACAGCTCATCTTCAATGAGGAGATCAGCTATCACGGAGTTCCCGGGGTGGATATTTTCGGCATCGGGATGATAGGGCCGACGTTAATCGCGCACGGCACCGAGGCGCAGAAGAAGGAGCACCTGGGATACATCGCCCGGGGAGAGCGGTTCTGGTGCCAGTGCTTCAGTGAGCCCAACGCGGGCTCGGACCTCGCTTCTCTGCAAACAAAAGGGGTAGTGGAAGGGGACCACATAGTTATTAACGGGCAGAAGGTGTGGACGACAGGAGCGCACTTCGCGGACTGGTGTTTTGCGCTGGTGAGGACAGACCCCGATGCGCCCAAACATAAAGGCATAACCATGGTGCTGGCGGATATGAAATGGCCGGGCATCGAGGTCAGACCACTTTACAACATGGTAGGGGCGCACAGTTTCAATGAAGTATTTTTCGATAATCTGAAAGTTCCGCTGGCCAACGTGGTGGGCGGCTTGAACAAGGGCTGGGAGGTAGCCAACGCCCTCCTGGAATTCGAGCGCTCGGGAATCTGGCGTATCGCGGCCAGCCAGCGATTGATAGAGGAAATGGTCAAGTATGCCAATGAGACCGCAGCAAACGGCGGAGTGTTGGCACAGGATCCTCTCATCAGGCAGAAGCTGGCACAGTTGATGGTGGATGTGGGAGTGGCGAGAATGCTTGCCTATAAAGTGGGGTGGCTGCAAAGCAACCACCAGGCGCCCGTATACGAGGCATCCATGTCCAAGCTTTTCGGCTCTGAGCTTCAGCTTAAGACCGCGGAGGTTGGAATGCAGGTCCTGAAGCTGTATTCGCAGCTAACAGAGGGGGACAAGCGCGCTCCGCTGTGGGGCAGGGTTGAGCACTGGTACATGAGCCACCTGGGCAGGGTCATAGCTGCCGGCAGCTCTGAGATACAGAGGAACATCATTGCCTGGAGAGGACTGGGGCTGCCGAGAACCTAAGTCAAAGCTACAACTCAAAAGTTAGAACTGAGTTGTCGGGACGTAGGGGATACAGGATACAGGGTTTAGTTGTTCCGGGTTGTCCGGGTTAGGGTAATTACGATGGATTTTAAGTTAACAGAAGAACAAGAGATGCTGCGCAGCATGGCGCGGGATTTCCTCGCCGCCAAGTGCACCAAGAAGTATGTCCGGGACATGGAACAGGACGAGCGAGGGTACTCTCCCGATATCTGGAAGGAAGTGGCGCAAATAGGTTGGACAGGGCTGCCGTTTCCCGAGGAATATAAAGGCGGCGGAGGCACTTTCCTGGACCTTGCGATATTGCTTGAAGAGATGGGGCGCGCCTGTTTTCCCGGTCCCTTTTTCTCGACAGTGGTGCTGGGCGGCCTGACCATTCTGGACGCGGGCAGCAAAGAACAGAAGCAGGAGATTATTCCAAGAATCAGCCAGGGCAACTCACTGCTGACGCTGGCTCTTGCGGAGGCCAGCGGCTCGTACCAGCCCGAGGCTATCACGCTAAGGGCCATCCCGGACAGGGGGGTTTTTCTTCTCATGGGCACGAAGCTTTTCGTGCCGGACGCCAATGCAGCCGACTATCTGATTTGTGTATCACGGAATAAGGATAAATCCAAGCCGCAGGACGGGATTACTCTGTTCCTGGTGAAGGCTCCTGTGCAGGGCCTCAAGATAACGCCGATGAATACGATTGCCTCGGACAAGCTGTGCGAGGTGGCTCTTGACAGCGTTATGGTCTCGTATGAGGATGTTCTGGGGAAAGAGGGGAAAGGCTGGCCTATAGTTGAGAAAGCCCTGCTCAGAGCTACCGCCGCCAGGTGCATGGAAATGGTCGGTGGGGCGCAGCAGGTGCTGGATATGTCCAACGCTTATGCCAAAGAGAGGGTGCAGTACGGCAAGCCGATCGGCAGCTTCCAGGCCATACAGCACTATCTGGCCAACATGGCGGTGGACGTGGACGGCTGCCGGTACATTTCCTACAAGGCCGCCTGGAAGATGTCCGAGGAGCCGGATGATTGCCAGCTTGAAGTGGCGACGGCCAAGGCGTGGACCAGCGAGGCTTACAGGAGGGTCAGCTCCATGGGCCACAGAATTCATGGAGGCATAGGTTTTACCCTGGACCACGACATGCAGCTCTACTACAGGAGGGCCAAGGCCGCCGAGGTCACTTATGGCGATTCAGATTTCCACAGGGAAAAGATCGCCCAGTTGATTGGCCTGAAGTCCTGAGGGGGGAATATTCTGGAAGCAAGGGACTGCCTCTTTTGCCGCATCATCAGGGGCGAGATTAAGTCCGAGAGGGTCTTCGAGGACGAATCAGTACTTGTCATAAAAGACATCAAACCCAAGGCGCCAACCCACTTGCTTATCATGCCCAAGGTGCACATAGAGCACGTGGGAGAGCTGTACGCGAAACATGAAAGCATGGCCGGACACCTTCTGGTGGTAGCCGGGGAGCTGGCCCGCAAGGAAAAGCTTGACAAGAAGGGTTTCCGTCTCGCGGTGAACAATGGGCCGGGTGCAGGGCAGGAAATAGCCCATCTGCATATACACCTCACGGGGTAGGGACTGAGTAGGTAGTAGAATGAAACTGACGGAAGCCAGACAACTCATAAAGGACCTTTCACCCGCGCTTGTCCAGCATATAGAAAGGGCGCGCAGGCTGAGCCGGGAGCTTGCCAGAGCGCACGGCATATCCCAGAACAGGGCTGCCCTGGCCATGCTTCTCCACGACGTTGCCAGGAACCTCGATGAGACGCACATGATAAATCTGGCGCAGAGCTTCGGCCTTGACATAACTGAACGTGACCTTCAGATGCCTTTACTTCTGCACGGACCTGTCGGGGCGAAACTGCTGGAAAGAGACCACGGCGTGAAGGACGCCGAGATCCTTGAAGCGGTCTCCGTGCACACCACGGGAAGACCGGGCATGGGAAAGTTTGCCAAAGTGGTGTTTCTGGCCGACAAGCTGGAAAGCGGGAAGACAAAGGACAATCCCGGGCTGGAAGTGGTCCTGCAAATGGCCGATCGGAACCTGAACGGGGCGATGCTGGCCTATCTGGGTTGGGAGAAGGAACGTCTATCAAAAAGCGGCCTTTCTCTCCATCCACTCACGCAGAAGACGCTGGAGTACCTCATTGACTCATTCCTCAAGGGCTAAAGGCGTGAGGGTGAATCTCCCTGACCCGGTCGCCGGTATATCCTTTCAGATATTCGGTATATACCAATCAGCCAGTAATAGCTACTGTTAGAGATCTCCAGGGTAATTCTGATATCTCATCGCCGGGCTTTCCATTCATGGCCACATGCATTGCATTTCCACTTCCTTTTTAGAAATGGAAGGGGCATGCCCCATTGAAATAAGAGGAATTGCAGCAGCCAGGAAGCGAACACCAGAGGGTAGGAGAACCTCTCGTAGTGAACGTCTGTGGAGTTACATTCGGGACAGCCCTCACTCTCGCCTGCGGCAACGGGAGGAACTTCCGCCTGCACGCCAAGAATGCGGGTCGCTTCCGTGGCGTCAGATTCCCTGACCTGTAACCTGGCGCCGCCAATAGCAGTGGAATACAGCCAATTGGCGGAAACGAAACGGTCATCGGCAACAAAGGACCAGATGCCCTCCGACTCAAGTTTTGCTTTGCTGAGGTGAGCTTCTTCGCCAAAGCTAAAAGTGGCTACAGTTACTAATTTGTCAGGCATGGCGGTTTGTTCCCGAGGATTCTGTCATGAGTCAATGTTAATGGCCCATGTGGTGTGGCAGAAGGTATGCCTGGAAAGAGGCGGGCGGGTTTCGAAACCCGCCCCTACTAACAAGGTTAATCATCTATCTGATCCGGGACACGAATTGAACAGGTCGTCAATCCTCTTGTACGTCTTTTCGCTCCGGCGGCGGATTGCTCCTACATCTACACGTTTGTTTTTTTCGTTAATGAGGTAAATTATCGGATAGTTTCCCACCCTGACACGATAAATTTCATCATGCAATTTTTCGTATCCTTGAGGTCGAGGGTTTTCCCCCAGGATTTTGAGTTTCGATGCCACTCGCCGGTAGTCAGTCTCCTGTAAGCTATCCAGCTCTCGCTGAACTCTCTTGCTGCGAAGCCTGACTTCGAAGTCATGATGCTCTTTTTCGTTCATAATCCTTTAATGTGACAGCTTCCGCTTCCGGAGTCGCAAGGGATTCCTTCATCGCAAGTAAATCTTCAAGGTCTTCCAGCTTGCTTATGAGAGCTTCATATTCGTCATAACTTGCGAGAACAGCCCTGGGTTTGCCATGTTGAGTAATGTAGAGTGGAACAATATGGTACTAAAGTCAGTACGAAATTACAACCATTAAAGAGAAGATTTGTCAGGGTAAAGGTTGAGCGAACAGGAGGCGGGCGGGTTCGAAACCCGCCCCTACGATGAATGTCAGATGTTCACGTTAAGGGCTACAGCGAGCATGGCTATCAGGTTTCCGAACGCGTGCATCAGCAGCACGCTCCACAGGGAGCCCGTTTTGAAGCGGACTATGCCAAACAATACGCCGAGGAAGAATATTGTCACTATCTCATAAAGCCCGTATTGAAAATGAAATAACGACCAGACAGCAGCGGGCAGGACTATGGCCCCCGCGAGCCCGATGCGAGACCTTCGAAGGCCTTCGAACAGGAAGCCGCGAAAGAGGGCCTCCTCAGAGGCCGGCGCGAAGACAATCACGGCGAGCCAGAGCAAGGGAGGAAAGACGCTGGAACTGTAGATGTCGGTCATGAACTCTGAACCAGGCTGTTGAAGAATAACGGCGACGGCACCCGACGCTGCTATGAACGCCGCAGTGACGGCCAAAACAACGAATACTGTCTTCTTGCTGATCCTTTTCAACCCCAGGTACTCCGCAACAGGCAACCCTCCCCGGACTTTGATGAATACGGCAATGAGACCGATGCTGACCGGAGTGTCGACAAACATAGCGACTGAAACGACCAGCCCTTCGATAGCGGGAAACGCTTCTTCAAGCTGCGCGAAATTCAGAGCGCCGTCCGAGGCGGCCCAAAGAAGACCGAATACGATCGCGGTCAGAAACTGGACAAATAAGGAGACGACCAGTATGACCAGCCCGAATCCAACAGTCGGCCAGGGACCCCACACCCCGCCAGTCAGGGGGTCCGTCGCCTTAGCCGGCAACGAGCCGACCGGATTATCCATAGGCTGACACGCTGCTCCGTTTCATAGTCATGTTAACGATTAACATTCAAACGATAGATTTACAGTGAGGCACCATGGTTGGTGAGAAGGGGAGTATAGCCGTATTGTAACAGTGAAACGGTCCGCCCGCAACAGGCAGGGACTGCCATTTTGTGCTTGCCAAACCAGAACAACTGTGCTAGGGTAATAGGCAGTGAAAGAAGGCACAGGGAGGGTATTGTCATGGGTAATGTGATTTATCTTGTGGAAGAGAGAGAGGCTTCCAAAAAGCTGCAGAAGTCGGGGGTGGCCGCGATCAGCTACGGCAAAGGCTTCGGGAAGTGGAACGACTCCTATTCCGCCGCTTTTGGCAGCTTCAACGTAGTAATCATAGCTGAAAAGGATGCCTCCGGGAGAATGAACGCTACAGGGGCCGCCAGAATTCTTTACGGCAGGGTAGCCGGTCTGAAACTTTTAGAACTGCCGGACAGGTCGGGCCGCCGGGTGAGAGGCGTCAGCGACTGGCTGGCAGCCGGCGGGACCGGGAAGGAACTGGAGGAGCTTTGCAACGAAGAAAAGGAGTGGCAACCGGCGGAAAAGGATAACCTGAGCCATATTATCCACCTGGACGGTATGCAATCGGAAAGCGTCGAATGGCTGTGGCATCCCTACCTGCCCAAAAGCAAGTTGACCCTGCTGGAAGGCGACCCTGGAGTGGGCAAATCATGGGTTAGCCTGGGCATAGCCGCCGCTCTTTCCGTGGGCAAGGGGCTGCCGGGCATGGAGAGTACGACGCCGGCAACGGTGCTTCTGGCATCGGCCGAAGACGGGCTTGGAGACACCATTCTTCCGCGCCTGAATGCCGCGGGGGCAAACATGGAGAACATCCATGCGATCGGAGGCCCGCTCAGCTTCAACGAAGAAGGGCTGAGGATATTCGGCAAATTCATAGAGGATTTGCGTCCGGCATTGATAATCATTGACCCGCTGGTAGCTTATTTAGGAACGGAGGTGGACCTGAACAGGGCAAACGATACCAGGAGAATTCTATCGAAGCTGGCGCATATATGTGAAAAGTATGGCGCTTCCATCCTGGGGGTGAGGCACCTGGCAAAAAGCGGCGCGCTGCGTACTATTTACAGGGGACTGGGAAGCATAGATATCACGGCAGCGTGCCGTTCCGTATTACTGGCCGGCTGTGATCCCGAAAACGAGCAAAAGCGGGCGCTGGTGCATATAAAGTCGAACCTGGCACCCGCAGGAAGCTCCATGGGATATGAGATTCGCGACGGAGGCCTGTACTGGACGGGGGAAAGCAAACTGACAGCAGAGCAAATCCTGGGGAAGGGGTACAGCAGCGAAAACAAGACGGTAGTTGATGAGGCCATGGAGTTCCTGAAAGGGGAGCTTGCGGAGGGCGCGGTAGAGGTAAAACGGATTGTCAATGACGCAAAGGCCGCGGGGATAGAAGGTCAGAAGGCCTTAAGGCGGGCAAAGGAACGACTGAGGGTTAACTCCAGGCGGGAAAGTTGGGGGTTTGGGGACGGGGGGCGGTGGGTGTGGGAACTGCCGAGTGTACAAGATGCCCACCGGGGAACACAAGATGCCCACCGGGGAGGCGAACCGCAGCTTTAAAAATGCACAAGATGGACAAGATGCCCATGTTTTGGGGATGAGCATCTTAAGATTATGCCCTGGTAGCAACAGAAGTAAACAGAAAGCAACGGCGACGTTATGACTCCAAGCTGCAAAAGGAATTTGCTGCTGAAATGACTTTATGGCCTGGGAGTACTTCCGGGTTTGGTTTTGGTTCGTAAGGTATTCAAGTATTTTGAACAATGGCTCATCAGAACGAAACATATTCCGGACGACGTGAAGAATAGCATCTCTATCTGTAAGCTTGTCCACGGGGTAGAATAGCGATTACGCTGACGATTCTCTTCGCGAGGTCAAACCTGATAAATGACTCTTAGATTGCCAACTCTATAGCGGTATTTCCCGGACATCTCTTTAAGAAGTCTAATATTGGCTCCTTTGACAGGCTCTAATTCCAAGCCAGCAAAGCATTTATGAAGCCTTTCGGCGCTGGTACTTACCTTATCGTAATATTTGAGAGCTTCTCTGGAAAGCGCGACCTTAAACTCATGTTCTTTTGGCATCCCGCCACCAGACAAGGTCTCCCTTGCGGATCTGCTTTTCACCCTTAAGCAGTATGGCAAGCTCTTTTTCGGTAAAATGTTCTTCCTGGTCGCGCAACCATTCCGCAAATTTCAGTAATATGCGGCTTTCATCCTCTGAGAGGTCTCCAAGTACCTTTTTCAATTCTTGTTTAGCTGCACTCAAAATATCAGGCACCTATTCCTCATAGCCGGGAAGCGGTGGGCTGTGATGGATGTTGAATATTAGTGATCCACCCGTAGCTGGAACAATTTATCCAGAGAGTTAGCTTCCTGGGGATCGATGGTTGCCAGTTGAGAGGCTTCTGCCGCTTCAAGCATCTCATGGTCGCTCGAAACAAGAACTGAATCGTGACCGGAAATCAGAGAGAAAATAGCCAAGGCAGTTGCCATATGTATCGCATCAGCGGAGCGCAGCTTGTGTTGCTCAACAATCGAAACTGCCTTGCTTGTGATATCATTATCCAGAGGCCAAACGCGAAAGCGCTGACGCAAGTCCTCGCGAAATCTGGCTATTAGCTCATTTGCGTTATGCTCTTGTAGCTGTCCGCCTTTTGTAAGTCTCATAATCCCGGAGGTAAGCTCAAGAACAGATAGAAACGAGGTATAGAACCTATCCTCGCCGACGGGGTTATCAATGAGTTGATCAACTACTCCAGTCCCTTTCTCACGCTGGTAGCGTTTTATGATGGCAGAGGTATCCACGTAAAAGAGGGCCATTTACCATCCAGCTTTCCGCTCTTTAATGATTAACTCACCAAGAGAAACCCCGTGAAGCCGCTTTGCGATCATAGTCCTTAATTCAGAGAGTGACATGGTTGGCTCCCCATAGTGCCGGAGAGCTTTATCAGCTAACTCACCAGCCTTTCTTACCCTGTCAGCGTATACTCTTGAATCCAGTTTATGTACGGCACCAGCCCTGACTTCTTTATGTTTCGTAGTCATATTATCACCTATATATTTCACCCATTGACTAAAGTGTATCAGACCTGCGGTTCGTTGTCAGCCTGCTAGACACCGATTCATACATTGTTTGAGGGATTCTTATATATCTGGCGATAATAGATTGTTATTATGGAGATGGGGGAGGGTTGAACTCTATGATAACAACCCTTGCCTAGTAGCCGGGAAGCGGTGGGGAAGCGATGGCTGTGGGGGTAATATCTCCGGGCCTAATCCCGGCTAATATTGAAAAACTCTGTAATTTCAGGCTAGAATAATATCGGAGTGAAGAGATGGCTACGGAAACTTATATCGTTAAGCGCATTGAGATGATGCAGGATGAACTGGAGCGCCTTAAGAGGACTATACTGAAAAAAGGTACAGGGAAATCTGCAAGTCTTCGCGGTATATGGAAGGGTGTGGATTTCTCTGACGAGGAAATAGAGGAAGCTAAACATTCCTGGCTAAAGGAATGAAGCTGTGGCATCGGCTCCTATCTATGTAATTGATACCCATCCTCTGGTATGGTATTTTGAAGACAGCCCCAGGTTATCTACAGCAGCGAGAAGTGCCTTTGTTGAAATTGAGCGGGGCAACTCTCTTGGTGTGGTACCAACCATTGTTCTGGCGGAGGTCATGCACCTGTCAGACAGAAGAAAAATACCACTGAGTATCGGCGATACCATTGCACGAGTCCAAAATTCCAGTTTTGGAATTGTCTCGCTGGACCTTATGATACTTTTGCTCATGATTCCTCTGAAATCCCATGAACTCCACGATAGGGTAATCGTGGCTACAGCCAAATCCTTTGGGGCGTCACTTATTATAAAGGACGAGCACATACGTGAATCGGGCACAGTCCCGTGCATATGGTAATGGCTTTACGCGGACAGTAATCGGTCGTCTCAATCCTGGTTTGTAAAGAATGACGTGGCTGCCAGTTTGTCTGTTAATCTGGAACTATGCCCGTTCCAGAACGGCAACCAGTTTATTCGGCTTGATGTCATGCGCCGGGGGTTTACATCAAAATAGCCGTGAATTAAGCGGTTGCCACTGCCGCGCTGTCGATCCAGTTAGTCATGCCCATGTTCTGTTTGGAGGCATCGGCGCGGCGGTGGATAACTTGAGCAGCAGTCTGTCCATGGGCGGCCCAGTGCATCTTGTTTTGCACCGCTGCAAAAAAAACCTGCGAGACTTCCGTCCCGGGATCATAGTCTATGCTCGTGGCGTAGATATCCAGGACCTTGCGCCAGAAGACCTTCTCCGAAGAACGGATATCGCGGATGCGGGCCAGCAGGTCCTCGAAGCAGTTCCCGCCGCCGGCCCGCTTGAGCCGCTCGTCATCCAGCGCGAAGCCCTTGACGATGTATTCCCGCAGCCGCTGCGTAGCCCAGATGCGGAACTGCGTGCCGCGGTGCGACTTGACGCGGTAGCCGACGGAAATGATGACGTCGAGGTTATAGAACTCAATGTCGCGGGTGACCTGTTTGCCACCTTCAGTCTGAACTGTTGCAAATTTTGCAACAGTTGCCTCCGGCTTCAATTCGCCCTCCTCGAAGATGTTCCTGATATGCCTTGAAATAACCGACTTGTCCCTTTGAAAGAGCTGCGTTAACTGATTGAGCGAGAGCCAGACCGTCTCGTTATGGAGGCGGACTTCCAGACGGGTCGCTCCGTCACTCGTTTGATAGAGAATTACCTCTGAATTGGCGCGAGGGTCGCTGTTCATGCGGTCTCCTGCGTGTAGGCAAGGATGCGGGACTGGAAGGTTTGGTTTTCTTTAGGTACGGCCATAATCTGTGAAATCAAGGTGATGTTTTGCGCAGCTTGAAACCCATCATCTGAATACGCGATGTGGGATGGTTGAGCGTCAGTACAATGGTCGGTCACAATAATTTCTCCACAAAATTATCGATATTATTCCTTTTAATCTTATAGGGCAGCTGTCTGATTCGTGGACGCCTATTGTCTGCCACTCTTTCTCCTCTGTCAGCGGTTAAAGGTGTCAGCCAGAATTTACTGCTAAGTTCTGCCGTTCCCACCACCCTCGCCCCCAGTGCCACCAGATTAGTGTTTTCCTTGCTGTCGAATGTGAAAACGGGCTTGCCGCACTCAAAGACTTTCCTGGCCAGGGCTTCCGTCTTGCCGCCCGGGTTGGCATATGCAAAGAGGACCTCGTCAGCCAGGGTAGCGACGAACCGGTTGCGCTGCTCAGATAGCTCTACCGTGGGGCGCCGGAAGTGTTCTGCAAAGGGCGACAAAAGCAGCAGCCGTCCCTGCCTAATGGCCGTTCTCCATGGGGTGGGCAGGCGCATGCTATGAAGGCTCCGTGCCGGGCAGACGATAACGTGCTGCGTGCCGCGGAGCAGCAATTCCAGGCAATCCTTCTCAATGGGTGACTGAAAGCCGCTGATGACCGTAATGCCGGCGTCCCGGACGGCACGTGCAAAGTCATACGCTTGAACGATGGGTTCTCCAGGGCATTTGACCGAGCAGAAGAGGGCCACCTTGCGGGTTTCGAGAATAGCGGCGTCTCCAAGGGCAGCAACCGGCGTGTTGGCCGCCTGCAGCTGAATGAGTACAGACGCCCGTGGCCTGCTTTCGCTTCGGCCAGCCTTGCTATTCTTCTTCAGCATCAGTGTCCGTCCCCATGCGGTACTTGATGTCATAGTTGATGATGAAATCCAATTCTTCATCGGTGAGACCATAGTGTTTTGCCAGAGTACGGTCAATTTCGTCTATGATGGATTTGGAGTGTTTGGGATAGAATTCGTCATAGGCTACCTGACCTGTTGTCTTGTAGTAGGCCTCCTTGCGTTGTGAATGGGCTTTCAAATCTTTCATAAGTTGACCACCAAGTTCTAAAAGCTTCTGCTTTATAGATGCTTCCATCTTCTCAAGTCCTATAGGGAATCCATCAATCTCTCGCATATTAAGATGACGACAGTCAGATAGAAGTATGAACCACCAATAAAAAAGAGAGCTATTCAGAACTCCTACCACGACTGATGCATCCACCTTACTCTGCAGGAAAAGGGACTTAACCTGTGTAGATACCTGCTCTCCGTCTCGTTCGTTCCAGAAATAGGGTACGAAATCCATGGCGCGGATCCAGTACTGCGGAGCATTGTGAAAATACACCGGACACTGAGAGTCCGTTCTCAGTTCCCTTCCAAGCGGTGCATAAGAACTTAGCCGACGACGGACGGCTCGAGTGATTGGGCTGCCAATTTTGGGGATAGCGCCGTCCATCAGGAAGTCTGTGCTGTCTTCAAATGAAAGGAAGCTAAAGAGGGCTTTCCTCGCTTCTGAATACCACCGGTTGTAAGTCGTTGTGTAAACCTCAAGTTTGTCTGGGGCGCCTTTCGCGAGGGTAAAAATGCAGGCACGGATATGTTCTAGTCCATCAAAAAGTCGTGCAGGGCGATCGTCAAAATTAGCAAACCATATCGTACTACTATTGCGAAGGCAGGTCTCTTGCAGTTGCTTCATCCTATCCGTACAAACTATGGGGAGTTGTACGATCATTCCAAAACGTCCGCTTCTTTTGAGCAATGCAACGGACCTTTCCGTAACAAATGCGTAGGTATTTCCGCAGCTTTCAGTCTCATAGTCTCGTATAGCATAATCATTCCTAACCTTGGCATATTCAACGTAAGGCGGATTTCCGATAGCAACATCAAAACCCCCGGCGTGCATGATGCCATAGAACTCTGCAAACCAGTGGAATGGTTGGTGGCTGGAATGCCATTTCTCGTAAGCTGTCGCCATTTTTGAGTCTATCCCATACTCACTTGCCAGATAGCGGTCTAGATGGTCTCGTAGCCTTCTTAGGCTCTCTCGCACCAGTTCCTTCCCCGTCCTGAAGTCGCCTGCGTCCATGCCACGGCCGCTCTGGCTCTCCCTAAATTGCTGGAAGGCCCAATCGGCTACTTCGGAGTCCTCCTCAATGCGCTTCAGGGCAGCTTCATCCTCAGCCGAGACCATGCGATGTTGTCCATTCTTTCCCATGGTCATCGCGTGGCGAACTGCTTCTAGTGAGGTAAAGCCTACCAACGTATTACCAGCCCGGATGTTGAAGTCAATATCCGGCAATGGCTCGACATCTTCTACCCGTTCTACCTGGGCTACCAGCTTGAGAAATAGCCGCAACTTGCAGATTTCCACTGCCTCCGGCATGATGTCCACACCATAAAGGTTCTGCAGCACAATGGACTTAAGTATGAAATAACTGCGGCTGGGATGTCTGCTCTTATCATTGGCATGCGTCAGCGTTTTACGGAAATCCGAGAATTTCTCAGGATGATGCTTTTCCCCTGAATTATCCAAATCCTCTACAAATATTTCCATGCGCTCCAGGCAGGCTTCGTATAAGGGATCCAGAATATTGAGTGCAGCGAACAGAAAGGCACCGGAACCGCAGGTTGGGTCAAGGACAGATACTTCCTCGAGGCTTTTATAAAAGGCGCGAAGCAAGTCGGGACCTTCACAGTTCTGGATAACGTCCTGGGCAAACTGGCGCAAATCGAGGTTGTAGGTGATGAGGTCATTGATGCTGTGGATTTCACCTGCGGCCATTCTTGCCCGTATCTCAGTACAACGGGTGCGGCGCGCCACATGTTCCCGCTGGGTCTCGGTGGGCAAAGCGAAATCATCATCCGCAGGCCGGTTCCATCCACCCCGCTTTGAGACATCAACTACACCAGCGGCAATGTCTTCTGGGAGCGGCAGGTCAACACCTTTGCGGACTGCATCATAGATATATTTATCCGGGTCGTCGCGGAGAAGCCGCCAGACCGCGCCTTCGGGTCTGAAGGCAATGGCGCACTTCTTCTCAGCGGCGTCAAAAAGAAACGGCACAATGGTGCTCTTGCTGATGTACTCGGTGATGTCTTCTTTAGTGTAGTAGGCTCCCATCTGCTTCTGGTTGATGTATTTTTCGAAGATATAGCCGAGCACATCGGGGTTTATCTCGTTGTCTGCACGGGCAGGCCGTTCGTCCAGGTGCCACTGGTAAGCGTCAAAGAAATCGAAAAGCCTTTCAAAAGCCTCATCCGGGATTTGAATGTCAGGATTATCGTTTTCCAGTTGGTGCGTATCGAACAGACCGCCATTGAGATAGGGAACGTTTCCCAGCAAAGTGTTCAGTTCCTCTTTTCGGTCTTCCTTACGCTGGGCCAAGCCTTCATGGAAGAGACGCCGCAGGAACTGGCGGTAGAAAGAGTGGAACTTATTCTGACCCTGTAACTGGCGAACCATCTGAAGGCGGTTTCTCAGGTAGTCGATATCACTGTCCAGGAAGCCTTTCTTCTGGATGAAATAGATAAACATGAGACGGTTCAACATGAGGGAGGCATACCACTCGCGGTCAGCGACCGCGGTGATGCCGTCAATGAAGGAGAGGAAAGCTTTATGTTCCTCCTTGAAACGGTCATAAAAGCGCCTGGTAACGCGGTCAACGTCGAACGCCTGGCGGACCTTGCCGGTGACATCTACAATGGTCAGCTTCTCTTCTTCTTCGAGGCTGATCATGAGGTTCTGGAGCTTCTGTACCAGGGAGTCGCCCGGTTGAGCGCATACGTAGGTATGCTCACGCCGGGCGGTGGGCTTGCCTTTCTCGCGCCGGACCCATTGCCATGTCTGCGTTGTCCTGTCCCGGTCGACAAAGACGATAATGTGTTCATGGGCGCTCTTCGCCACCTGCCGCTCAATCTTGCCCCGGGTGGGATAGTCCGGTATCTGCCCTTCGGGACCTGGCTGGCACTCATAAGCCACCATGCCATGCTTCTCGGCAATGGCGTTGAGGGTGTAATTGACCCCATCGTTTTCCACAATGAGAGGCGCGGCACGGTGATGGTTCCAGCCAAGCTCTTCGATGAACAGTCCCGGCAGTTCACAGTTCTTCAGTCTCTGGCGAATATTTGCAGTTTGGACTGCCACTACTTGCCTCCTGCAGACTGGAACAGACCCATGGAGCAGATGATGCGTGGCTCAGCTTCCTGCTCTTCCTCCCGGATGAGGCAGAGGCGGTCTTCGGCGCGCAGGGCGCAGACCAGCTCGGCAAGCGTTTGATCGCCTATTCCGCTCTTAAGCTGGCGGTTCAACGTATCCACCGCCGACTGGCGTAAGGGATAGCGGTATATTTCGTCAATAGCTTTCAGCAGCTCTTCCGTCTCGAATAGCGTTCCTTTGACCTGGGCCGCATATCGCTTAAGGCGTTCGTAGGTGCGGAACCGCGCCCCAGACGGGCGGCCCAGTTGCCCACCCACCAGCTTTTCATCAGCGGTTACCTGTTTGACAGTTAGCGTGACAAGCTCGTGGTGCCGGTCATGACGAGGAAGGGCAGGCGTTTCCGGCTTGCAGCGGGCCGTATCCAATATTCGCAACTGCGACTGAGTAACACTCCTGCCCTGCTCGTCAACCCAGGCGAGTGAATCATTTCCCTCGGCAGTGCGTATGTAAACCAATACGCCCTGCGGGTCGGCAGGCGTCAGAAGGTGAGCCTTCGTTGAGTAGACGACATCCGGCAGATCTGACACAATTTTCTGAAGCGCAGGGTTGGAGTCCACAGCATTCTTCCATATCTGGTAGGCATAGGATGCCAGGTCAACTTCGGTGTCCGCATCTCCGTCCAGTATTCCAGCCTTTTCGTTGTACAGGTCCACTATGGGTTCGTCATTGATTTCGCCTTCGAAGAATGCCTCGTCCGAGCCGACCACTTCGGCGTTTTCAGTTAGCCGCTGGCGGACCCTGCGGCGCAGCCCAATTATGCGTTCCACACCATCGGCCGGGAGAAAAGAGTAGCAGAGTATTTTGTCCGCCTTCTGACCAATTCTATCCACACGACCGGCACGCTGCACCAGCCGGATAATGGCCCAGGGCAAGTCGTAGTTGACCACGACGGCTGCATCCTGGAGATTCTGCCCTTCGCTGAGGATGTCGGTAGCTATCAGCACCCGCAGTTCGTCCTCGGGCGTAACCAGGTCCCTTTTTTCGTTACTTACCGGGCTGAACCGCCAGGCCGCACCGGTGGGGTCAGATGAATCTCCAGTCACTCCTTCCATTGCTTTGACCCCCTCTTTGCGGAGCTGGTCGGCCAGGTAATCCACGGTATCCGCGAACTGGCTGAACACCAGGATTTTTTCGCCGGGATGTTTCCTGGTTATCAGCCGCACTAACTCCTGCAGCTTTGTATCCTTTTTCGTTTCCCACGACCCACATGTTTGGAGGACCTCTATGAGAGATTTTGCGTCTGCCGCCAGGTGAATCCCCAGGTCCTTCTTAAAGAGAGAAGGACGCAGCCATTTGAATCGCTTCTTATACGGCCCGGCATAATACTGATATGCCTTTTCCGCCTGGGACCTGAAATCACTTTCAGTTTGACTCCGGCCTGCACCAGCTTCTACTTCCGCGCCATTCTGTCCATTTTCGTCATCGAACATATCCGGCGTTGATGAATCGCGGTCCTGGTCTGATGTACGGGTGTCAAGGAGTTCCGCATCTTGAGTGCCAAGAGGTAAGTCCAATCCCTTCTCTATGGCGTATAAAACGATAAAGTTACGGAGTATATGGCGTCTAATGGACTGGATAAACGCGGGGCCGCCGCTTTCGAGACGCTTGAACAGGTTAACCCGGCAGAAGCCCATCAGTCGTTTTCCCCCACGATACAGGTCCTGCATCAACCTGGCTTCAGCAGTGGTAGCCGGCTGCGGCGGTTTGGAGTCTATGTAGGTCCCGAGACCATAGCGCGGCAGGTTGAGGGCTTTGATAGCGTTCTCAACTTTCCTCTGGAATAGCCGGGCGTACTGGTCGTCAGGGTCGCTGTCGTTAATGGTGAATCTGGATGTGCGTGGAATACGCATGGGAAAGTATGACCTGGCGCTATCGTCAAAAGTCAGGTATTTTCTACCTGTAGCCGGGTCGGTGTCGGCATAGTTATCCTGTATAAAACTCCTGGTGCGGCGTACCAGGTAGAGCCTCATGAGATCCCGCCAGTCATCGGCATAATCGCTTTTCTCAAAGGCCGCAAGTGACCGCAAAGGGCATTGGTGACGGCGCACGAACTCTGTTTCGCCGAGTTCTTTTAGCTTTTTCTCCGGCCTGATGCCGATATCCGTGTCTTCGGGCACAAAAAGGCGCAGCTGCGAGGACAGGTCGAGATAGGTCTTGTTGTAGGGTGTCGCCGAAAGAAGAACGCATTTGCTCTCGTTTTCCTGCACATATTCCATAATGGCACGGTAACGCCTGCCCTCCCGGTTGCGCAGGTTGTGGCTTTCATCAATGATAACGACCCGATATCGTCTGAGTTTGGGCAACTCTGCCGTTACGCGGCTCAAGGAAAGCACTTTGGCAATAAGACGGTACTTGTCCACATAGTCCTGCCACATCTTCACAAGGTTTTTGGGGCAGATTATGAGGGTTTCCAGAGAATGGTCGTCCTGAAAGATGCGGGCCAGAGCGGTCGCGACCAGCGTCTTGCCCAGACCGACCACGTCTCCGATAAGCACGCCGCCACGCTTGTTCAGATGATGGGCCGCAATCTTAACCGCCGCTGTCTGGAACTCAAACAACTTGTTGCCGAAGTCGCTGGGGATGCGGAATTCGGACAGCCCCGCCCGGGCTTCCTGCGAGAGGTGGTAGGCCATCTTGAGATAGACGTGGTACGGCGGCGGCTGCTGTTCTCTTGCCCAGCTATTATCTATTATCTGGGCAAGCTCTTCGGAAATGTCCAGACACCATTTGTCGTTCCAGCGGTCGTTGAACCATTTAGTGAGCTTGATACAGGCGTCCTGGTCAAGTACGTCAACGTTGAGTTCTCCCTGTGTGGACAAGCCCGCAAAGGTCAGGTTACTGCTCCCGATAAAACCAACGCAGGGGTTGTTCGGGTCAGTGCGGTGGAGGAGGTATAGCTTTGCGTGCAGAGGCTGTCGCAAAAAAAGCTTCACGACGACCTTCTTGGCCCTAAGCTGTGCGCTCAGACGGCGTAAGCCAGTCTCGTCATCGTTCGTGGGAGCGCCAATGAGCAATTGCTCGTGGAATTCTTCCGCTACCTGTTTCTTGAGGCGCAGGATTGCCTGTTGGTCGAGAGTGCCTTGTTGCGCCAATCCGATGAGTGAACGAAGTTGTTCCCGCGGCAAGGGTTGCATCCCCACCAGAAGGCGGCAACACGCACCTTCGCCGCCACACCATGGTTCAATGAACTGATCAATGTGTTTCCAGCCACGCAGATTGAAGTATCCGACACAGAAGTCTGCCCGCTCGGACACCTTGAGCGAATCCCGCAAGGCGGGCAAGAGGACTATTTCGATGTTGTCGAAAATCCTAGGCATTCAAAACGGCCTCTGTCTCCCTCTGAAGCTGATAATATCCGGAGAACATGCGAGCGGCTAAATAATAGCCTTCAATGCTCGGGAATGCAACCGTCCATGCATGCCTAATACACATAAGGTTAGTGGTGAACCAATATCGGGTGTTTTAGATAAGGTCTCGAACCTATGTGACACATGTGCAATCCAGCTTCATTGGCAGTATTCAGTCAGACTGGGAATGCCAATAGCGGTCTGATTTTACTTACCTGCAGGCAGAGATAAGAGGGATAGCGCCCATTAAAGGGCTACGCTCAGATAGAAAAGGGTTTCGAAAAGACTGATGCGGAAACCGCCAGGTGCGACCTGGAGCGGTAGCCGACGGAATGATGACGTCGGGGCTGCAGAAATCCACCTGATAGTTTTTGCCGTCGGCGGCAGTTGTTAAGAGTTTCTTAACAAATGAACCCTGCTGCAACTAGGGACAAAGTTTCGAAGTGGCGGCCCCACAATCGCCACAATCGGCCGTTATTCGTAATTAGCCATACCTCTCCTGGCGTTCCCTGACGATGAGCGCCTTTTCCCGCTCGATTTCCTCGATTAACTCCTGTTCGGTGGGAAGGTAGAGCTTGTATTTGGCGGCAAAGAGCCGGCTGCTCTCGTTCAGCACGGAGTATTTGACCACCGTACGGTCTTTCCCGGTGCAGAGGATGATGCCGGTGGTGGGATTGTCACCGGGGTTCTTGTGCTTGTCCTCATAGAGGCGGACATACATATCCATCTGGCCGATGTCCTGGTGGGTGAGTTCGCCTGTCTTGAGGTCAATGAGAACGAAACATCTGAGCAGGTAGTTATAGAAAACCAGGTCAATAAAGAAGTCTTTAGTCTCCGTACTGACCCGCTGCTGACGGGAAACAAAGGCGAAGCCCTTGCCCAGTTCCAGCATGAAGGCCTGGAGCTTGCCAATGATGGCCTGTTCCAGGTCCGATTCCCGAAAGCCCGTATTGTCCTGCAAGCCGAGGAATTCCAGGACGTAGGGGTCTTTGATGAAGTCCTGGGGCGCGGGAACAAGCGGCGCGGTCTTCTCCCGCATTTCTTCGACTACAAAAGCCTTGTCGCGGCTCAACAACAGGCGTTCAAAATAGAGGGAATTTATCTGCCGCTCCAGAGCACGGACGGACCAGTTTTGCTCGGTTGCTTCGCGCAGATAATATTCGCGGGCTTTTGGGTCTTCTACCTTCAAAACGAGCTTGAAATGTGACCAGCTCAACTGGCGCACGGCGGATTTTGCACACACCGTGTGCAAAATTGGGAAACCGAGATAAAACCGTCTGAAATAGGCCAGGTTGGTTTCGCTAAAACCTGCCCCAAATTCCGCCGTCAGTCGCTCCGACAACCGGCGAACTAACAGCTTCCCGTATTCCGCCCGCTCCTTACCCTGCTGTTCCTCCTCGACTATCTTCCGCCCGACATTCCAGTAAGCTTCGACCATAGTGAAGTTGATGGCGCGGTAGGCGTTAGCGCGGGCTTTGCGCAGGATGTCCGCGACGGAGCGATAGAAATCAGCGGGCAGAGGCTCCGCTGCCGCATGTTCACCCTTCCGCGGGATGACCGCTGTCTTTTTCATTGTCGAACACCGAGCTTCGCCAGAATCATTTTGAGGGCGGCATCAGTCTCCCTAGCTTCTGCTTCCAGAGCCTCCAACTCCTCGACAATCTCCGCGATCGGCCGGTATTCTTCCGTTTCTCCGGTGTGGATGTAACGGCTGGGCGAGATGTTGAAATCATTCTTGGCAATCTCCTCGCGGCTGACGATGCGAGAGTATTTTTCCACTTCCTGCCAGGCCATGAACGTGGCGGCGATACGGACGACGGCGTCGGCGGGGATATAGTTCTTCGGGTCGCCTTTGGTGAACTCGCGGCCGGCATTGAGCAGGAAGAGCTTTCCTTTCCTGTCCTGCGGCATGGCGCGGTTCAGCACGAGGATGATGCCGGGGGCCGTGGTGTTGTAAAAGAGGTTTTCCGGCAGGTAGATAACGCCCTCGATGAAATCCTGCTCGACAAACCAGCGGCGCACGTCTTTTTCCTTGTTGCCGTTAGCGTTGCCGGAGCCGCGCGAGGCAGCGCCCGTATCGAGCACGACGGCGGCGCGGCCCTCCGGTTTGAGGCTGGCAAAGATGTGCTGCACCCAGCCCCAGTCGGCCTTGCCGCCCGGGAAACCCGCGCCTTTGGGGAAACGGTCGAGCTCGTCGGCGTCGTAGTCCTTTTCCGTGAACCCGGTCTGATTCCACATGGGATTGGCGACGCCGCGGTCGAAGGTCTGGAGGCGGTTGCCACGGCGGAATTTCGGATTTCGGAAGGTGTCGCCAATCTGAATCTCGCCCTCCATATCGTGAATAATCATGTTCATGTTGGCCATGGCCCAGGTGCCTCGGCGAACTTGCGAATGAGGTATTCGTAGCTGCGGCCGATGATATCGGAATCCACATCGGTCAGCCCGAGCCGCTTGGCGCTAACGGCCTCGATGAGATTGCTCAGGCGGGTGTCGTCAAGGTCGCGCTGACCGTGGGTCATGGCGTTGAAGTCTATACGGTCTATGATGCCTTTGAGCAACGGGTTGGCGCCGGCGATGGCGCGGAGGTGGCTGGTGATACGCTGCCCTTCTCCTTCCGGGCTACCTTGCTTTGGAGGGATTCGAATGACCGACCAAACGGGCTTTTCGGGGTCCTCCGGCTCCAGCGGCAGGAAGAAACGGACCAGCTTCTTGTCCAGCTTTACCAGCTTGAACGCGTTGGACCGGGAGCCGACGTTCTCAGCGATACGGTTGATTTCGTCATCGAATACGTCGCAAAGGCGCTTGGTGAAGATGAGAGGGAGGATGAAATCCTTGTATTTCGGCGCGTCCTTTGCCCCGCGGATAGAACAGGCCGCGTCCCATATCCAGGTTTCGAGGGATTTTCCGTTTGTTCCGTTACCGGGCATTCTCACTTATCCGTTCATGCTTTTAATGCATAACAGCAAGGATTAGAGGCGCCTGCATTATATCACTTTTGGCCTGGAAACAGAGCATATGGGTTTATGCACTTGCCGGCGGCGGCGCTCTCGGCGGAGCGGGGTTTTGAATAGTAGATTTAGTTTCTGAGGCCCGCCGGCCGTGGCGAACTCCAAGGCAAGGGGGGGATGCCCCTTGTCATCTACCTCAACCAAAGAACTGACGATAATGATATCGGCACAATCCGGGGGTCGTTAACCCGAACGCCGTCATCCAGCGTCACAAGCAACCCGAAAGGCGCATTATAAACCGTCTTTTCCAGGAAGGCCCTCAGCCCGACGGTGTCCTGGTGCGGGTCTATGCGGCGGCGGTATTTGACTTCTACCGGAATGCGGCGCGTGCCTATGGTGATGACAAAATCTACCTCGGGCTCGGCGGCCCTGGCCGGGAAGTGGGCAACATCCAGATTGGGAATGGATGCCAGGAAATATCCGAGCGTGCTTTCGACAAGATGTCCGGCGATGTCAGTGAGATGGGGGTTTGCCGCAAGCCCCACATCGTCCAGCGGAATGATTTCCTGCGTCCAACTGGCACGGAGAGCGTGGTCGCACAAGCAAACTTTTGGCGATGCCTTTCGACGCTTCAGCCGCAGTTCCAGCGGGGGTATCAGCCTGACAAGAAGAGCACCATCCAGGAAGCGCAAATAGTTCAGAATACGGTTCCACCCGATATTGGCGGCGAGCGCCTGCCTGATCTCCGGCACAAAAACCGATGCCCCCGGAGATTGACCCGCGTACCGGCAGCAAAGAAGGAACACTTCTTCCAGCAGCTTTTCGTCCCGTTTCTGGCCGCGAACTCCCATACGAAGGTCATGCTGAATAGCCCTTTTTATTACCGTCTCATTAAGAAAGTCGGCCAGTTCAGCCCAGGGGATATCCGGCCGTTCATGGGCAAACGGGTAGGCGCCACGCTCCGAGAAAGCCAAAAAGGCTTTCTTCCTCGGCTCCCGCATTTCCGACGCATGAGAGACAGCTTCATTCCAGAACTCCTGCGTGGCTGCCTTATTGAGGTCACCATTTACCCAGAAAGGCTTGCTCGCATCTCCAAAACGAAGGGCAGCTATCTCCCGCAGCGACATTGGACCGAGGTCTAATGTGGTAATCCTTCCGGCGAGACTATCTCGTCCTGCTTCTATACGCAAGGATGAGCTGCCGGTCAATAGAACGCGAACTGTATGGTTATCAACAAGGTTCTTTATCTGCGGCGCCCAGTAATCGAGGTTCCGGACTTCATCAAAGAAGAGATAGGCCGTCTGACCTTCTCGCGCCCTGGTATTGAAGGATGCCCCAAGAATGCTTTGTTCATACCACCGGGCGATTGCCAGGATAAGCTCCTGAATACCTCGCGGCGTGGGAACTTCATCAAAGGCTACATACAGGATCCGCCTCGCGTCAAAGCCCTCTGCCAGAAGGCGCTCGACGATCTGGCGCACCAGCACCGTCTTGCCAACGCGACGGGGGCCTCGCAATACGGTAGCCGGGGCCATCCCTGAGTGTAGAAGACGGAGAAGCCTGTCAAAGGGCCAGCGCCGGAACTTCGGGGTGAGCGGTCCGGGCGTGCCTCCCCACCATGGATTGAGGGATTTGATATTTTCCTGTAGCTCGAAAGGCAATAGACCCGACGATGGATTTTCCGTTAACCTATCGTCTCGTTGTCTCATTGTTCCCCCTCGTTTGGTTCGGCGGCTTCAAGAATACCGGCCCGGTTGGCTCGATATCGACCACACCACGGCCTGCAATTATATCATTTTTGAAACAGAGCATTATGGTATATGCCGCATGAGATTTATTGAGCCCAGGGCACGGCATGCCCCTACAGGGCCCGGAAGGCGGGCGGGTTCGAAAGCCGGCCCAACGCCAGACCCCCAGGCGGGCGGGTTTCTACCCGCCCCTACGTGCGAGTGACATTTTGGTGTTGCAAATTGTTCGTACAGTGTGTGGAAAACCGGATAGGCCAGGTATGACAAAATGGTGTTGCCAAGGTAGAACAAGCGTGCTATGTTATCAGGAAAGAGATTCGGATTCCGGCTGATTACATAAGGAGCAAAGTGAGAAAGAAAAGAGGAGACGGGTTTTATCCGTCTGTAATGGAAGAGATGGAAAGAAAGCTGCTGAGACGCGCCAGGGAGGTCGAAGGACTGGATGAGGAGATCGCTCTTCTGAGGATGAACCTGGCGCTGGAATTGTCTCAACATCCCAAGAATAGAGAGTTTCTGCTCAAGGGTTTAACGGTGCTGATCAAGGCGATGGCGGCAAAGCGCCGCAGGGCCGGAGATGAGGAGGATGTATCGAATGAAATGCTGGATGATCTGAAGGGGCTGGGAAGGACGCTGATGAAATAAAGAATCATCCGCAGACAAGGCGGGCCCCGACATGTCGGGGCCCCTACGGTACGGCAAAGATTAAAGATAAAAGATCAAAATGATAAATCATAAGGCGGGCGGGTTCGAAACCCGCCCCTACGGTACGGCAAAGATTAAAGGTAAAAAATCAAAATGATAAATCAAAATGCAAAAATCGGAGGGCTGCCGGCGCTGAGGCCTTACCAGGTGGAGATTGGAAGGGCAGTGTTATCCAGTGTGAAGAACAACCTGGGGCTTACCTTTACGGTGGAAGTGGCCAGGCAGGGAGGGAAGAACGAGCTTTCGGCCCAGATCGAGCTCTTACTGCTTGTCCTGAATATGGAAAGAGGCGGGAATATTATCAAGTGTTCGCCCACATTCAAGCCCCAGACTTTTAACTCGCTTTCCAGGCTCCAGGAGAAGCTGAAACAGGCCGGACTGGAAAAGCTGAGCAGCCTGAGACAGGGACATATCGTCTCCGTGGGAGAGGCAAAGGCAATCTTCTACAGCGCCGAGCCTTCCAGCCATGTGATGGGAGCTACGGCGCATCTTCTGCTTGAGGTCGACGAGGCGCAGGATGTGGATAAGGAGAAGTTCGGCAGGGACTTCAAGCCCATGGCTTCCTCAACCAACGCTACCACGGTCCTCTACGGCACGACGTGGGACGATTCAAGCTTGCTGGAAGAGGTGAAGCGGCAGAACCTGCAGCTTGAAGCAGTGGACGGCGTAAAGAGGCATTTCCGGCATGACTGGCGCGAGGTTTCCAAATATAACCCCGCTTACAGCACCTACGTGGAATCCGAGAGGAAAAGGCTGGGAGATAACCATCCTCTTTTTCTAACCCAGTACAATCTCCTGACTGTGAGAGACCAGGGCAGATTCCTTACGCCGCTCCAGATGGCGCAGATGAAAGGGGACCATCCCCGCCTCCGCTCCCCAGAGCCCGGAAAAGTCTATGTGGCGGGACTGGACCTGGCGGGGCTGACAGGTGCGGCGGATGGAGACAGTGACACGGACAGAGATAGAAACAGAGCGAGGAGCCGGCGCGATGCGGCTGTCCTCACTATTGCCCAGGTCGGGGAGCCATCCGCCATCGCGGCGGGTCCTGAACCGCATGCGCCGCTCCCGGAGGTGAAGGTGGTGGAGCTGGCGTACTGGCGGGACGAGCCGTTTCCCGTCCTTTATGACCGGCTGCTTGAGATGATAAAGGTCGTGTGGAAGTGCTCCCTGGTAGTGGTGGATGCCACCGGGGTGGGCGCAGGAGTGGCAGGTTTTCTGAAAGAGGCACTGGGCAGAAGAGTCGTTCCCTTCCAGTTTACGGCGCAGAGCAAATCGCGACTGGGCTTTCAACTGCTTTCGTTCGTTAATATGGGGAAGATAAAGGTGTTCGAGACCGATGGGTCCGTAGAAGCGGAGACCTTCCGGAAAGAGATGCAAGATGCCCGGGCGGAGTACCGGGCGAACCAGACGATGAATTTTTATGTTGAACCGTCGGAAGGGCATGATGATTACCTGATGAGCCTGGCGCTGGCGGTGGAAGCGGCAGGCTTGTACAGGCCAAGGAAGGCGAGCGGAAGCAAAGCGCAGGAGTAAAACAGGCGCAATATTGTCATGCGGGGATGGGAGCGACGAGGGCAATTCATGAATTGCCCCTACGAGATTCTTCGCTACGCTCTCCGCTATGCTCCGTTCCGAGAGTCTTCGACGAGAGTCCGACAAAGTCGGACAGAATGACAGGAAGTAAAGGGTTAAGGATGACAGGACGTGAGGCGCTCAGAATGACAACCCGGACACCCAGGGCACTACGAGATTCTTCGCTACGCTCTCCGCTATGCTCCGTTCCGAGAGTCTTCGACGAGAGTCCGACAAAGTCGGACAGAATGACAGGAAGTAAAGGGTTAAGGATGACAGGAGGTGAGGCGCTCAGAATGACAACCCGGACACCCAGGGCACTACGAGATTCTTCGCTGCGCTCAGAATGACAGGGAGTGATGGGCTCAGGATGACAGGGAGTGATGGGCTCAGGATGACAGGGAGTGATGGGCTCAGAATGACAACCCGGGCTACCCTTTGGGGTGGGATTTCTTTTTGCGGTAGACGTAGAGGATGGCAATGAGGCTGATGGTGGAAACCCCAATCCAGACATAAAGCAGATACGAGAGCCATGGTATGGGAGCGAAGGAAGAGCTCCTGCCGATTATGGAGAACTGGGTGAAATGGGCTACACCGGCGGAGACAGTCCTGTTCTTTTTGTCCACCCGGCTGTCCAGAAGAACCCATCCTTCACCCGGTTGGTACGCGGCCAGGGAGAGGCCGCTTTCGCTGAGATTGTCCAGCTCGGACGGCGAATACGTCATCTCCACTATTACGGAGGGTTGAAACGTGGCGCCGGAAGGCAGCAGCTCATAGCTTGGACCGACCAGGGTACTCTCCGAAGGCGGCACCAGCACGGGGTTGACCGCCGGATAGACTTCAATGCGGGAAAGGGCATTGCCTTTGCTGTCCAGCGCCTGAACGGACCGTTTGAGGACAAGGCTGAGGCGGCCATCGGAAGAGGTTATCTTCAGGTCGCTCCGCAGGACTCCCGAAATATCGATATTGTCCTGAAGGCTGACCCTGACAAGGCCGGGCGGCGGAGCCGGCGTGGGAGTGGGGGTGGGAACGGGTGTAGGTGATGGCGACGGGGTGACTCTGGACACAGTGGGCGATGGGCGCGGTCGGGGAGTGGGTCGTGGAGTGGGAGTGGGAACCGGCGTCGGGGTGGGCGTGGGCGTCGGTGTGGGTGCAGGTGTGGGAGTTGGAGCCGGCGTGGGGGTAGGTGCTGGAGTGGGAGGGGGTGTGTTAACTATGGCGAAGGCGCCGCTGAGGGCGTAGCTTACCAGGCCTCCGGCGCTTGCGCCGGCCCGGATACGATAGTTGTTTCCATCCGGCGCCTCCCTGGAATTCCAGAAGAACTGCCAGCCGTTGCTTCCATCCTCATCAACTCCGATCCTGATCCATTCCGCTCCTCCGCTATTGCTAATTTCAAAAGTCACCGAGGATAACGTGAGACCGTTGACGTTGGAGTCTATGGAAACCCTGATTTCAAGAAGCCCGCGTATGGTCTGTCCGCCGGGTAACCCGATGATTGAAATCCTGGGAGGATAGACCGGGACTGCTATGGACAGCGAGAACGAGGTGGTAGAATTCGCGACGGCGGCGAATACGTAGCTGGTCTGGGCGCGGAGGTCTATGGTCTGGTTGTTCGCGGGGTCGGTGAGGCGCAGGGTGGCGTTGGCCGGCAGGTTGGTAAGGTCCCAGGAAAGGGTGACGACCCCGCCGACGCCGAAGGTGAGGACCTTGAGGGACCAGGTGTTGCCTGACTGGGCCCCTCTGGCATCAACTTCATAGCGAGCGCCGCCGGAGTCCTCGAAATAAATGTCAACGAATCTGGCCCTATCCGGGAAAGCCGGGTGCTGCCGGTCAAAAGGGTCGAACTCAGAGACGGAACCAGGCGCAATTGCCGCTGAAACGGCATCCCTCTGAAGATCTCCATCTATTATCTTCTGCGCGAATATTTTCAGGTCCCATTCTATTCCCGCGGCGTGAGCCGGGGAATAAGGCCGGAGTCCCAGAAACGGACTAAAGAGAAGAGAAAGCACAGAGAAAAGGAAAACGATACGGATACCGAGTCTTCTCATGGCGCATATTGTAACATAAGTGGGACGTTACCCCCTTGGGGAAGAGAGCAGGAAGTAGACAGGATACAGGATACAGGATACAGGATACGGGGGAACCTATTGATTTTCCGGGGGCGCGTAAATATAATGGACTTAAACGGGCGTGTTAGCCAGTTGGTAATTTTGCGTGAAAGGAAAGTAATTGAAAAGAAGTGGTTTTGTCAAAGTTTCTGTATTTGCTATCTCGGCCGGGGTGTTAGCTCTTGCCGCCTGTGGAGGGGGTACTCCGGCCCCGTCCGCTACCACACCTGCGGCTACCGCTCCTCCCGCAGCGGCGCCAACCACCGTGCAGGGGAAACCGGTGGCGCAGTTCTTCAGTGAGCGTTGTTCGCCGTGCCATGGAGCCAAGCGAGAAGGCGTCGTGGGGCCGGCTCTGACTCCCGCCACCCTCACTTCGGCCGATGACGTCTATGCCAATACCATAAAGAACGGGCGTCCCGGCACGGCCATGGCGGCCTTCTCCGACCTATCGGACAATGATATAAAGGCGCTGGTGAATTTCATCAAGAATACGCAACCCTGATAGATATTACTAATGGTCTCATTACAGGACGGACTTATCGCTTACGTGTCGGATAGCCATTCAATTATGAGACCATTAGTAAATCAAATATTAAAAGTCAAAACCACAGCTGAGAAGTCAAAACTTTGCCGGCAGTGTCAGGCAGCTGAGGCTTAGCTTTTTGATTGTGGTTTTGACCTAATACAAACGCATTAATTCCAGGGCAATTCATGAATTGCCCCTACGGCTTCGTTGGCAACTACGATGCAACGTTATTTAATACTCTTGTATTAGAAGGATTGTCTTTATTTGCCCCCCATCCTTTTCTTCACCCGGGGGATTACGGTCGGCATGAGGACGATCATTGCCAGGAGGAAGACCCAGGCCGTGCCTCCTATCCGGGTGACCCAGGTATAGTCTCCGGAGAGAGTGAAGATGAAGAATACCCCCGAGGCAATGACAGATATGGAGATATAGATGAGGGCGCTCAAGAGCGACGCGCTAGATTTCACAGCAATGCTCCTTTGGTTTTAACACCACGTTCAAAAATCAAAAATCAAAGATAAAAAATCAAAAATGCAAAGCGCAGGATTTATGAGTCAATAGCCAGAATGGCGAATGTCGCCGCGAGGATCACCAGGGAGGAAAGGATGGTAACCTTCTTGACGCGGCCCAGGTTCAAACTCAGTTTGTACAATCTGGCGGACAAGCCGCAATGCTGGATATTATCGAGCATGATGGTTATGCCCACAATATTTGAAAGCACGCCGGCGATGATGAAAGCGAGCTGGTATTTGACCACAAAAATGGCGGCGGCGGAGATTCCCAGAAGTGGCAGGACATCGCTGATGTGGTGGGCGCAGCAGGCAATCATGGAGCCGGTAGAGACTCCTCCGGAGGCGGCAACAGCAGCCGTGCTCCCGGGGCTTTTTGCCTTCCTCTCGCGGATACCCTGCCTGATAACGGAGAACAGGGCTGCCTGGATGCCGAAGCCCGCTGCCAGCGCCAGAATCCAGTACCATAGCTGGCGGGCCTGTACCAGGATATGTTCCACTCCCTGAAGGAGCGTGATAATGCCCGAATAGACCAGGAGCAGGAGCAGGGCGGCGGCGAGGCCGATAAAGATGTGCCTTTTCATAGTAAATCAAAGATTAAAGATAAAAAATCAAAATGATAAATCAAAACTCAAAGAGTGCCGCTCGGGCCGGAGTCCTGCGCAAGCGGGGGATGTTTTTGCATTTTGATATTTGGTTTTTCATTTACTTCAGCTCCCAGGTGAGTACGCGGCGAGGTATGGCTACGTTCTCTATCACCAGGTCTATGTACGCGGTCTCTCCCGCCGAGACAGAGGGCGGAAGGGGAAAAACAAGGTCTCCTTCGCGGTGATGCCGGCCGGGCGCGCTCTTCCAGCCAAGTGGGCTGTATTTATTATCTTTATCGTCGCTCAAGTACGATGATGACGACAGGTCATACGGGTCCAGGTCCACACTGTGGGTGTTCATGGCAACTTTGAACAGTATCGAATCCTCCCTGACTTCCTGCAAGCGGACATCCAGGGTCACATTCCCGGCATTGTGGCTTTTGACGGTACCTATGGGGAGGGTTCGTGAGGAAGATTGAGTGGGTTGGGATGTTGAAGGAGTGGAACCGACTGTCGCAGCCGGGGGAATGCCGGGGGTTGGGTTTCCGGTATTCGTGCAGGCTGTCAGCAGGATGACAGAAAGCAGCAAAAGGGTCAAAACAAGTTGTTTAGGCATAGATTGTTCTCCATCACAGTAAATCAAAGATCAAAGATAAAAAATCAAAATGATAAATCATAATGTAAAAATTGCCTGACAGCTACTTGCACGGCACGTCGTGCACAACTTATTGCTTCGAAAGGCGGCCACAGAGCGCCGCGCCCCAAGAATTAATACAAACGCATTAGTTCGAGGGCAATTCATGAATTGCCCCTACAGAGTGGCGCATCTTTATGCAGCGGGCGGGTTCGAAACCCGCCCCTACATTACGAGGGCACGGCACGCCGCGCCCCTACGCGTCTGATCTGCGGGATGTACCATCTCATCCGCAGGGTGTTCATGGTTACCGACAGGGAGCTGAGCGCCATCAGCAGGGCCGCCAGCTCCGGGCTGACCAGCTGGGCAAAGAATGGATAGGCAATGCCGGCGGCGAGCGGTATGGTCACCGTGTTGTACCCGAAGGCCCAGCCCAGGTTCTGTTTAATGAGCCGCAGAGTCTCCCTGGAAATCTGGATGGCGGCCACAACATCCATAAGGTCATCCTTGATGAGGATAACGTGTCCGGTCTCCCTGGCGATGTCCGTTCCGGAGCCTATGGCGATGCCCACATTCGCCTGTGCCAGAGCCGGGGCATCGTTTATGCCGTCGCCAACCATCGCTACTTTGTAACCTTCTTCCTGGAGCTTCCTGACCTCATTGGCCTTGTCGCCCGGGAGCACTTCGGCCAGCACGCGTTCGACGCCGAGCTTTCGGGCGATGGCGGCGGCCGTGCGGCGGTTGTCTCCGGTCAGGATGGCTACTTTGATTCCCATCCTGTTTAGCTCTTTGACAGCCTGTCCCGAGGTTTCCTTCAGAGTATCCGCTACAGCTATGATGCCTGCCGGACGCCCATCCACGGCAAGGAACATTGCTGTTTTTCCGTCATTCTCCAGCCTTTCCGCCGTATCGAGCACTTTATCGAAGGCGATATTCCGGCTTTCCATGAGCTTCCGGTTGCCGAGAAGCAGCTTCATGCCATTCAGCGCAGCCTCCACTCCCTGGCCCGGTATAGCTTCGAAATGCTCCGGCTCATTGACTTTCAGGCCTCTGGCGCGGGCCTGCCTGACGATGGCTTCGCCGAGGGGGTGCTCGGAGTTCACCTCGACGGCCGCGGCCAGCTTCAGGACATCTTCCTCCTTGCCATCCATGGAAACCACGTCGGTTACGGAAGGCTCTCCCCTAGTCAGGGTGCCTGTCTTATCGAATATTATGGAATCCAGTCTCGCTGTGGCTTCCAGGGCGTCGGCGCCCTTGAAGATAATTCCATGCTCCGCTCCCTTTCCGGTTCCCGCCATTACGGCGCTGGGAGTGGCCAGTCCTACAGCGCAGGGGCAGGAGATTATGAGCACGGTCATGGATACCAGGAGGGAGAAGCCGAAGATGCCCATGCCGGAGAGTAGATAGGGAGTGAGAATGAGGCGGCTCTCGGGGCTGAACCATAGCTGATAACCCACAAAGAACCAGAAAAGGAAGACCACCAGGGACAGCAAATGCACGCCAAGTATGAAATGCCCCGCGACCTTATCGGCCAGCGCCTGGATGGGGGCCTTGGTGGTCTGAGCCTCTTCCACGAGCCTGATGATCTGGGAGAGGGCCGTGTCTTTGCCCACTCTGCTTGCCCTGAACTTGAAAGCGCCGGTTTTATTGAGGGTCCCGCCGATAACCTCATCGCCGGCTTTCTTCTCCACCGGCATGCTCTCCCCGGTTATCATCGACTGGTCCACGGCGGAATAGCCTTCCTGTATTACGCCGTCCACCGTAACGCTTTCACCGGGGCGGACCAGAAGGATGTCTCCCACCAGCACTTCCTCCGCGGCAATTTCCACCTCAGTCCCATCTCTGAGCACCCTGGCTCTCCTGGGCTGGAGCTTCATGAGGCGGCGAATGGACTCGGAAGTCCTGCCTCTTGTTATGGCCTCGAGGTAGCGTCCCAGGACTATGAAGGCCGTGAGGAGGGCGGCGGCTTCGTAGAAAGTGGCCTCACGTCCTCCGAATCCGGCGTTGGGCCAGAAGGTATTTATGACGGCTATGGAATATGAGGCCCCGATTCCGGTGGCATAAAGGAGGTTCATGTCCGTGAGGCCCCTCTTGAGGCCGTTCCAGGAATGAATGAAGAACTGCCGCCCGGGTCCCACGACGATGGGAGTCGTCACCAGGAACAGGAATATCTTGTTATTCATCCATGCCGGGATGAAAGCGGGGAAGAACCAGTAGGGCTGAAAGGTGCCCAGCATGACGATGAGTCCTATGGGCCATGCTATGAGCATGTTAGTGAGCTGTTTTCGAATCTCCCTCTGGCGCGCCTCTCTCTCTTTATCGAGGGCGGCCTGGCCTTCCAGCCTTTCCTCAACCTCGTAGCCGAGCTCGCGGATAGTTTTCTTTATTTCAACGAGGGGAGTCGTGCCGGGGTCGTAGTCCACCCTGGCGCTTTCCGAGGCCAGGTTGACGATGACCCTGGTGACTCCGGGCATGTCTCCCACGGCCTTCTCGATTCTCTCCACGCAGGAGGCGCAGGTCATGCCAGTGATATGGAGCTGGGAGACGTCAGTCTTGCTCATCTTACAATCCTTTGTGATGCCGACAAACCACACCCTATGGGGTGGGGTTTATTATATGAAATATTATAGGGCCTTCGATTATGCGGTGTCAATCTTGTTTTCGGTTTGCAGGATGCGATGCCTAATCAGACGGGACGCTGTTTGAGTTTGAGGAAGACATACGTGGCAGCCCCGATGACGGAAACGACCAGAATGATGGCGGAGGGTAATTCTTGAGACTCCTCGGGCTGTTTGGGGGCCGGCGCGGGTCGGGGGGTCTGGCGAGGGGTCTGGAGGGGTTTGGCGGGCTCAATTGGAGCGGGCGCGAAAACGAATGGAGTGGGGGTGGGTGTGGGAGAGGCTGTTGGAGACGGGGCAGGGGCTTTCAGGAGAATTGTGAGGTTTCTGGAAGTGTTGGCGGGGCTGAGATATGAGTAGGCGGGCTGGGCGCGGAGGTCAACGGCCTGATTGGCCTGCGCATCGGTGAGCTGGGCGGAGTAGCCGGCGGGCAGGCGGGAGAGGTTCCAGGTCAAGGTCACCGTAGCCGGCCCTCCGATGAGTCTAGACGCCATAGTAAAAGAGCTTGAAGCTCCGGGCGGGCGGGCATCCCGAACATATGCCGCGGTGCCGACGAGGAAAGAAGTCTGGAGATAGAAAGCTGCCGTGGCAGATGGGGGGCTAACGACATCGTACTGGTCAGCCGCGTCCAGGCTGTTTTGTATGAGCGCAGCTATGACTGTGGCGCTGGTGCTGGTAAGCTGGGGGACCTCGGTGGTCATGGCTGTCCCCGCAAAGGATACCTCCACCACCACGTCCTGCGCCCCGACAGATGTCGGGAGCGAGAGAATAAACAGGACAGGGACAAGCGCAAGGAAAGCAGGGAGAATCAGGCGGAGCCGGAGTAAAGAAGATTTCATATAAGGAAATTCTATATTAGAGAGGCTGAAAAGACAAGGGGGGCAATTCATGAATTGCCCCTACGGGAGATTGCTTCGTCTGCCACAGGCGGACTCGCAAAACAGAGAGCCCCGACATTTGTCGGGGCTCTTTAAATGCTCACGAAGCGGTGGGGCAATTCATGAATTGCCCCTACAGCGTTAAGTGCCGGGTTTCTTTTTGCGGGCGAGCAGCCAGATGACAACTATTACGACCACTATGCCGAGGATTATCAGCAGGATCGTAGTGGTACTGGGTCCAGTGGGCTTAGGAGCCGGCGTAGGCGCGGGAGTCACCGCAGGGGTCGGCGTCGGCCTGGGTGTGGGCGCCGGAGTTACCACCGCAGGCGGAGTAGCCGGCGCGGGTGCAGGCGTAGCAGGCCGCGGGGTTACAGAGGGGGTAGGCGTGGGCCCTGGCGCAGGCGTGGCTTCACCGGCGCGGGTGAACATGAAGGGTTTCACCACTGCAGCACCCTGGCTCTGCACCGGCGGGTCTTCAGGAGAGCCGGGCTTGAAGGTATAGACGCCATCGGCAGGGTTGTCATAATGCAGCATGGCAAACAGCCTCTGACTGGCAAGCTGCCGGGTCAGGACTACGGTCACATTGGTGTAGCTTCCTGCCTTGATGTAGGTCACGCCGACGTTGCTGGCCGGGTCCAGGGTGTTGGGATTGCCGGCGACCGCAGCATGCAGCTGAACCCAGCCGTCCTTGTCAATGACGGCCTTCGCAATAGTCACCCTGTCAGTCCCGGTCTGGTCGGCGGCGTCTATAGCCGATACCAGCGGCTCAGGCTGGGCTATGGGGGCGGGTTGCTGAGCCATGATGCCAAAGACCGTGAAATGGGTCACCTGGGCGGTGACTGTTTTTGCAGTCGTGTCAACCTTGCTGCCGGGGAGAGTTTCCCATGCCGAGCCGTTCCAGAAGGCCAGGGTCAGGTTGTTCTCGGAGGTTCCAGCGGGCAGTTTGGCCGGGTCGTATTTGAACGATACGGTGATGGCCGGGTTGAACTGGGCGCCGTTCGGTCCGAGCTCCCGGGCGATGACGATGGTGTTCCCGGCAGGAGCCGGCGGAACTGATGCCGGCGTGCCGGCGGAAAGCGAGGTAAGGGGACTCCCGGTATTCGTCTTCAGGCTAGCGCCGAAAGGAACAGCTATGGTGACGTCGCCCGCGGCATTGCTCAGTGTGGCGCTGCTCTGGGAAATACCGGAAGCGTCAACAGTCAGTGTGCCGCTGAGGCCGCTGAGATTCACCGGTGTGCCGGGAACCGCCGCGCCTCCGCCGCCTACTGCACCGCCGCCGCCACCAGTGTCTCCGCCGCCTCCCGGCGCCGGCGTTGATGGGGTTGGGACCGTCGCGGTGCCAAAGCCGCCGAATTGACTGAGGTGGGTGATGGTTCCATATATGTAGTCCAGCGGGGCGTTGACTCCACTGCCCGGCACGAGCTCCCAGATGCCCTTATCCACACTCCAGACATACAACCTTAAGGTTGACTCATCGGTGCCGGAAGGGAGGTCAGCGGGGTTGTAATTGACCCTGATTTCTATCTGGTTCAGGGCGTTTCGCAGAGCCGGAGAAGCAACGATGTTAAGGAAAACTCCCGCGCTCAGCGGCGCTCCACCAGGATTAGACACGTTCCCCGAAGGATTGACGGAGTCCTGGGAGACCGAGATGGTCGCATCATTGACAGCACCGTTGGTTTTTACACTTAAGGTAGTGTTTGCGTTGGCTGTGGTGACAGCCGTCGCATTGACGCCGTCAACGTTGATTCTCTTTTTGGTAAATGTGGCTGTCTCGGAAGAGGGGTTGCCCGCCGTGTCAATTCCGGTGGCGGTTACGGTGTAGGTCCCGGTAGCTATCGGTGACGTCAGGCTGCCGTAGACGCCATCCCACTGGTTTGGCCCAACACGGGTCATCGTGATGTTGGCGATGGTAAGGGCGGAAGTGACGACCACAGAGGGAGGCGCTGAAAGCGCTTCGTTGGAGATTACCGAGATCAGTACTGCATCGGCGGGGTCGCTCAAACTCATGGTGATGACGGGCGCGGCGCTATCGAGGGTCACGGTGATGGCACCGGAGGTCCCAGTGGTAGCGGCGGCGTTCGTTGCCCTGACCTCGATTGTGTTCGCGCCGGCGGCAAGCGTTACGGTCTTATTGAAGGCGCCGCCCGGAGCTACCGCTACCGTTTGAGATACGCCGTTGACCAGAAGGGTGACTGAAGTGATGAAGGGGTCATCCACGGTACCGGTCACGTTCTGGGCGGCTACATTGGTGCGCAGATTGTTGGCCGGCGAGGTAACGGTCACCCCCGGTCTGCTCGTATCGAGCGTTACCGTTGTCGGTGAAGCAGTTGAACTGTTACCCGCCCTATCGGCGGCCACGACGCTGATTGTGTTGTCTCCGTTCGCGAGGGCGACGTTCTGGCTGAAAGTACCGCCAATCACCGGTATGATTTGAGCGGCGCCGCTGTTCAGCGTCAGCGCCGCGGTGGTCACAGCGGGATCATCCACGGCGCCCGAGACTGTCACGCCGGCAAGGCTGACGACGGCGCCTGAAACGGGAGCGCCGATAGTCACTGCCGGAGGAGTCCTATCCAGTCTTACTGTCCTGACTCCAGAGGAGCCCAGGTAACTCTCGTTTCCGGACTGGCCGGCGGCATAGGCGTTAACCACGATGACATTGTCGCCATCGCTCAGTGTAACGTTGACGCTAAAAGTCCCATTCCCGGCGATGCTAAGGGACTGGGATGCGCTGTTCACCCTGATGGTAGCTGTTACTACATTGGCCGGAGCGGTGCCGGTCACGTTGAGGGTTGGATTGTTAGTAAGGTACCCATCCGAGGGAGAACTTATGGTAATGGCGGGCTTAAGCGGGGCGACTACCACCGTCCTGGTGGATGCCGTCCCGGTGTTGCCGACGCCGTCAGCGGCCTGGACAACCACGTTATTGCTGTTAACAGCGAGCGTTGTTACAGTCTGGCTGAAGTTGCCGGAGCTATCCGGAGCGACGGTTACGGGAGCGCCTTCGTTTACCACAATTCTCACGGAGGCGTTGACGTCATTCACGTTGCCGGATACTGTCAGGGCCGTTGTGCTTAACACCTGGCCGTCAACCGGGTTGTTAACCGTCAGCACCGGGGCCACTGTATCGGGCAGTATTGTAAACAAGCTGGCGCCGCTCTTGCCGCTGGAAGTGGCGGTTATTACGGTCGAGCCGGCCGCCACCGAGGTGACCAGTCCGGTATTAAGGCCAACCGTGGCCACGGAAAGGTTGGAGCTGACCCAGTTGGCGGCGCTGGTAACGTTGGATGTCGAACCGTTGGAATCAACACGGGTGGCTGTAAACTGCTGTACCGGCGGACTGCCGGAGACAAAGGTAACTACCGGGTTAACCGGCGTCACGACGAGGGACTCGGGCACGGCATCCGTTACCGTGAACGTCGCAGTGCCTGTTTTTCCGCTCATGGTGGCGGTTACGTTTGCTATCCCGGCGGCATAGGTGGTAGCGAGTCCGGCGCTATTTATCCTGGCCACAGCGGTGTTATTGCTGCTCCAGGTTACAGCATAGGTCAACGCAGCCGTAGCGGCGTCAGAGAAAGTGCCGACAGCCGCAAACTGCTGCGTCTTACCCGCAGCAACTGAAGGTGCGGATGGAGTAACGGCTATTGACGACAGGGAAGCAGCGGTCACCCTCAAGGTGGTGCTGCCGCTGACCCCTGAAAGAGTGGCGGTTATGGTGGTCGTTCCCTCGCCTACGCTGGTTGCCAGACCTGTAGCGGGACCAATCGTGGCCTTACCGGTATCAGAACTGGTCCAGGCGGCAAGGGTGGTGATATCAACTATCGAACCATCGGAGTAGGTCCCGACGGCCCTGAACTGCTGGCCGCTGCCCAGTATGATGGTCGGGCCGGGTGGAGTTACTGTAATTGTCTGCAAGACAGCGGGGGTTACCGTGAGCGTGACCGCCGGGCTGGTGACTCCGCTGAGGGAGGCGGTTATGCCCGTTGTTCCGGCGCTCAAGCCGGTAGCCAGACCTGAGGAGCTAATTGACGCCCGGGCTGTATTGGAGCTGGACCATACTACGGCGCCGGTGAGGTTAGCGGTGTGGCCGTCAGAGTAAGCGCCGGTGGCCCTAAACTGCCGTGTGTAGCCGGCGGTAACCGTCGTGCTGTCTTCCGCAGTAACCGCTATGGAAGACAGGGTTACGGCAACGGTAGCAGGAACCCTCACCAATACTTTGCCGGTAGTCACAAATGAGCTGCCGCTGGCAACATAATATGAGCCGCCGCCATCGGTAACCGGACTGAGAATCGACCTATACGATTCGCCGATTGTTGACAGAATAAGTTCTTTGGCATTGTCGTTAGAAAAAATAACGCCGCGCCTCTGAGTGGGCAGGAAAGAGGAAGTCATTCGCAGGTACTCGGTATCGCTGGTAAGGGCGGCCAAATTGGCCCTGGTCCTGACGGGCGTCAGTATTCCCTGGGGAGAAGCGATGATAAGAAAACCGTCTCTGATTTCACTTTCAATGCCGCCCAAACCAATAACCTGCTGGAGGGCGTTAACTATTGCGGGCAGGTTCGCTGTCAGGGCCGCCGAATCATTAATCTCAAAGATCAAAAGCTGGCCGGTGTTATTGCTGTCCTGGGTCCTGGCCCAGGCGAACTCACCTGTTGTCCAGCTGAAAGATGTCGTGGCAAGGTAGGGGCTGGTGGCGAGGGTAAGGAATGTCGCCGAGTTGAAGCCCAGAAAGGCCTCGGCCGGAACCAGCAGCCCGTTGTTCTGGAGTTTTTGCAGGGCGACGTTGGTTGCGCCTTCATTCCTGAGCCTGCCCCGGTTCACTCTCCACCAGGCGTCAAAATCGAGGTCTGTCCCGAATGAGTAGGCATCAGAGGGTACATATGATGCCGCTCTCAGGAGGGTGGTCTTATTCGCGGAAAAGGGGGATGTGGCGCTTTCGCTGAACAAGTTGATTTCGGCGCCATCATCACGGGCAGATACTGAAGAGGCCACAAAGGGCGGAGCCAAACCCGGCAGCCTGTCCGGGACTACCGTGGTAACAGCTCCCAGGAGGGAAACGCTCAGCAGGAACGGGACTCTGACGAACGTGGCCCTGGAGGTCAGAGTGGTAAGAACGGGAAGATAGGGTCTGAGGGCGGTGGTGATCCTAACCGTCCTCTCAGGGGCGCGGTTGCTGTTGATAAAGCCGACGCCCATGCGCTCTGAAGGGAGATTCGTGAGCGATTTCATGAAGTTGGCATCCAGCGACAGGGAACCAGCCGCGGCCGTGCCGGCAACTACCCTGTCCCTGATGGCCCTGAAATCACTATCGTCCAGACTCCCCAGACCGGCCAGTACATAGTTCCCCGCGACGGCGTAATACTCGGTCTTGCTGGCGCCACTTACCGTTCGCGTGACCTGGGTTACGCCATTGCCGGTTGACGAAGAAGAGGGGCCGAGGAATCTATCGAGCTCGGGAAGCATAATGGTGACGAACAGGTTGGCCAGCATGGAATTTGGCGTCTGAATAAAGAGAACCATGCCCGCGCTGTCGCTTGTATTTATGGTAGCAGCGGCTATTTCAGGGCCCACAAAAAGAGACAGGTCTGTTGTCGTGGGGTCAATGAGACCAAAGGTCTTACTTCTTATGTAGGCGACCAGGTCGGTACCCGACTGGCTATTGGCCTGGTTGAGAGCGGGGTCATCGAAGACACTGACCAGTCTGGCAAACTCCGTTGATTCATTGAGGCCCGGCTTCATGTTGAAGCTGAAATAGAAATCCGTGTCGCTGGCCAGGACGAATTTACTCGAGGCGTTGCCGGCATCTGTTACGGTGGACGGGTTGTACCATCCGACATTAAGGAAGGCAAAGGAGAGAAGAAAAACGGTGAGCACCACCACATTAACGTACACCAGAGCCTTGCGTCGTTCCACTTTCTTGAACATTCTGAACATCCCCTTTATACCTAAAACTCTTTCGAATTGGCTAGCTACTGCGCCTGGTCCTGAACAATCTCCACGAGACATAGCCAGCAGCGACGGCTATTGCCACGGCTAATATAATAACCGGTTGTGGCGAAAAGTCAATACTTCTTTTGGGGGCCAAAACAGTCACGGCGCCGGTCTGCCCGCCAAGGGAAATCCTGTAGCTGCCGGGCCTGTCCCAGGAGATACTGAAACTTACCTTCCGGCTTGCGAGCGCAGACAGGGTAACCTTCTTGCTTTCCGCTTCAGCGCCATCAATGATGAGGGGGACATCAAATGACCCTTCGCTGCCACCCTCATTGCTTATTTCAGCGGAGATGTCAACACGTTGTCCGATTTTTGCTTCTTTCGGGGAGATGACAAGTTCCGATATGGCCAGCAACGGGGGAGGTACCGCGATAGCGGGCGCGGCAGGGGAGGGAGGGGAATCAACAGGTTCGCCGGCTTTCGGTTGTTCGGGAGAGATGACCGGTTCAGGTATGGAGGGTGGGGCTTCAGGCGCGCCGGATTCGGGCGCCGGGGCCGGCGAACCGGGCAGGACAAGGAAACGGACGCTTTGTTCTCCCAGAGAGACGCCATAGTTGCCGGGATTATACCTCGTGATGTTGAAGGTTACCTTCTGACTGGTGAGAGCGGGAACAGTCAACTCTCTGGTCTCCACTTTCACCCCGTCCACGGTGAGGGATGCGCTATATTTCCCTTCGCTCTCTCCCTTATTGGTCACCTCCGCGGAGATTACGACCGGCTCACCGACCTTCGCTTCCCGCGGGGTGACAAGAAGACTAGAAACGCTGAAGCTCGCCGGCAGTTTGACTTTTCCAACGATGCTGAAAATGGTGAAATGGTCCACCTTCACGATGACGACTTTCCGTACGGGGTCAACCTCGCCTGGCAGGGGCACCCATTTGCCGGTAGCGGCATCCCAATAGGCTATGAAGAGGTCCTTTTCAGACGCGTTCCCGGGCAGCAGTTTATCATCATAGCTCAGGGTGAGCTCCAATGGAGGCTGGAACTTGCTTCCGTTGGGCCCCAGACTGACCGCGGAGCCTACAAGGCTATGCCCCTGAGCCGCCTGCGGCGGGCTGGTTTCCGTACTGACGGACAGGTTTTCCACTTTGGCTCCGCCGCTGTCGCGGATGGAGGTCCCCTCCTTGAGAAAGACGGCGATTTTGCCATCGGAGGACGATATTTTGGCCTCTTGGGCAAGGGTCCCGTCTTGATTGAAGGCCCACGGGCGGGCCTCGCCAAACGCATTGATGTTGGGGCCCGGGGCTGCCGGGGGAGGCGTTGCTTCAGGGATGGTAACCGCGCCACCGCCACCACCGCCTCCTGCCCCTGTGACGGGCGGAGCAAGCAGGGTTACGAAACCGGCGCTTTGGGAAGCCGGAAGAGCGAGGACTGTCCTGATATCAAGGCCAAGAGGTTGTGCCACCGCGGAGAGAAGCTCACCCGATATGTTGTAGCTGCCGGGGGCGCTCCCCGCTGGAAACTGGAGAGTCAGGCTCTGATTGATATTACTGCTCTGTCCGGCTGTCCTGGGGATATCAGTAATAGTTACCGTGTAGCCGGGATTCAAAACTATGGCTGCGCCGCCGGCGGGCTGAGCTGTTATCTTACCCGTAACAGCAACTGCAGTGACAAAACCACCAATCCATCCGGGCAGATCCTTGATGCAGTTAACCTGTCCCGTGACAGTCACTGTGAAAGACTGGTTGGCGCCAACCTGCGGTGGGGGGGTTAACCCTCCTATGTTGTAAGAGAGCTGAAAATACTCCGACGGCGAGGTTTGGGCAGACGCTGGAGGAGACAGAAAGAAATTCAGGGAAGCCAACAGGACCAGGACAGGCAACAGCCGGCGCAGAAAGCGCATGTTAGTAACGTCCAGTTTCACGCATACCTCTCATTTAATGATAGCAGGTCATAACAGGCTAGTAGTATAAACCAGACCGGGGGAAATACTCAAATCCGTATTTGAGGGCGCTTAAGAGTCATTCAGGTTTTCGTCTGAACTTGAGGAGTGCGTAGGAGGTGGCGGCAAAAATGGCCACGACGACTATGACGGCTATTGCGTGGCTTTTAACGGGAGGTGTTTCTGCCGGAGGCGGAACAGGTAAGGTCTGCGCCGGCGGGTCCTCACCAGGCGGCGAGGATAAAGCGGGTGGGGGTTCGGCAGAGGGAGCGCCGACGGGAACGGGCAGCGGAGCGCCGGGCAATGGCGTGGCGGCAGGCGGCTCAGCAACCGGCTCCGGCGCTTCTCCCTGCGCTGAAGCTGAAGAGGGAGCTACGACCGTGAATTCAGTATAGTGCGATATCTTCGCTCTGGCGACGTTTTTCCCGGGGTCTACGACCGTGTCTATCTCCTTCCATCCGCCATTCTCGTGGAAGGCGATTCTCAGGGAACTTTCCGCGACTCCAGGCGGAAGCAACGCCGGGTCATAGGCAATAGCCAGGTCAACCGGCGGGTCAAAGGTGGCACCGTCGGGGCCGAAATCATAGACGTTTGTCACCAGGGCTTTCCCGGCAGGCGGCGGAGCAGGCGGCGCGGGTAAAGATATTACGGTTATCCTGGTGATCACGGCGCCGTCGGGCATGACAGCTCTCGTGCCGGCGGGCAGGTCGATGGTAGTTCTGTTATCCTCACTGGCGACTGAAGCAGGGGCTGAAAGCCTGCCCGTCGCCGGGTCCGCAGCGGGAAGCTGCTGAGTTATGCCCGGGAGCGGAGCGGGGACAAGGACTGGAGTGGCCGCAGGCGCGGGTACGGGCGAGGGGACAGGAGTAGGGGTGGGTACGGGTGTGGGTGAGGGTGTTGGAACGGGCGAAGGTGTCAGAGTCGGAGAGGGAGAAGGCGTTGGAGTGGCAGCAGGAGAAGGGGGTGGTGCTCCTCCTCCGCCCCCGCCGCCCCCGCCGCCCACAGACTGGGAAGGCACGGTGGTGGTAAAGAGTCTCGTGGCAGAGAACGGTCCCGCATTGCCGGCGCCGTCAACGGCCCTTACTTTCCAGTAATATGCGGCGCCGTATGCTCCGAGGATGATCTGCGCGGATGTGCCCGCTATGCTTGTGATGGAAACCTCCGGGTTGGTGACGTCGCTGTTCCGGCTTATTTGCAGAGTATATGTAACGCCGGTGAGGTCGTCGGTTACAGGAGACCAGCTGAACTCGATGAAAAGCGGGACATTCGTCGCGGTATCGGCCGGGAAGGTAAGGCCGGGGGAAGCAGGCGCCTGGGTGTCCACGGTGAAGGCCTGAATAGCGGCGTAGGCGCCTGTATTGTTCAGGCTGTCCCTGGCCCGGACAGACCAGTACCATAAACCGGGCGCGAGGGACTGGCCGGCGGTAAGGGTATAAGTTGCAGCCGTAGTGGCTATGTCACGCTCATGGCTGGTGAACGCTGCGTTGTTGTCCAGGCTGAGCGTGTAGGTTATTGGAAGGCTGCCGTCATTTACGGCCTGCCAGGAGAATGCCGGGGTCGGAGTGTTCAGTTTCGCGCCACCGGAGGGGCTCAGGACTGTGGGCGCAGCAACGGAGTTGTCCGCCGCGAAGGAAGATGTTGAAGTAGCACTGCCGCTTCCGCCGGCTGTATCCTGGGCGACGGCCTTTATCCTGTAGGTGGAATTATCGGGCAGGGAGCGGGTGTCCCATGAGGCGGACCACGTTCCTGAAGCCGCCGTGCCGGCGGTGAGAACGGCATTGCCGATGTTGGACCATGCGGTATACGGTGATGTGGAGTACTGGAAAGTAACTGTTGCGATGCTATCATAGTAAGGCGAGGAGCCGTCCGGGTCGGAGACAAGCGCGGTAACTGCGGCCAGGCCCGCGATGCGCTCTCCTCCCGCCGGATAGAGGACCTGGACGGCGGGCGGGTTGTTGCTCTTGAGGTAGAGGTTAAAATTCCTGGTCTCGTCCCGGTCGGACCGGTAGGTATAGTAAGGAGAGGCCCGCATACTGGTGAAAGACGCGGAAGCCATGTCCTGCAGGATAACGAAGCTGTAAAGGGCGGGCACGGAGGCAACGTTCCAGGCAACCGTGGTCGTCCCTTCGAGTCCGGAAGCGCTGAGCCTGAAGGCCGCCGTGGCCGGGTCGGAGACAGTCCGGACGTCGCGGGCGTGTTTGCCGCCTCCTATCACGGAGTAAAGCTCCACATAGGGAGACGAAGCCGGGGGCGACGCCACATCGTAGCTGTCCACTGTTTGATATGCGTCTATCGCCTGCCCGTAAATCCAGCTGTTACTGTAGGACGCCGCGGCCGTCGCGATGGTCCCGATTACAGGCATAGTCCAGATGAGGCCGGATACCGCGAAGCTCCTCATCACTTTGTATTCGGTGGAGTTGCCCGCGTCATCCACGACCTTCGTCCACAGGGAAATATAGCCACCGGAAGCTACTGCCGGAATGGTGAACTGGTAGGTGTAGGCATCAACGGGGGACAGAGCAGCGGCATTCCAGCTTGTTCCATCATTTACGGACCATTTGAGCCAGGGCGGAGTTGACGCGCTCAGGGGACCGGCATCAGAAACGTTGAGACGCATTGTAATGTCACCGGCAGGCAGCCTGTTGCGGCTGTCGGCGGGTGTTGGGGACCCGTCCCAACTGGTTGTCAGTATGGGTCTGGGAGGCTCCGAGTCAGCGGGCGGATTGGGGCGGAAGGTCATCGTTGTCTCAGTTGTGGTGGAGAGGCTGAGGGGGCTGGTGGCGGTGATATTTACCCGGTACAGTGGAGCGCCAGGGAAGAAACTGGAGATGAAGTAGTCATAGGATACATCGGCTGAGGTCTCCAGCGACCCGTCTCTGAATACCTCGACATGGCCCGGATTACGTCCACCGGGCATGACATTGCTGCCCAGGTAGTTCCTGGCCGCATCCGCCATAAGGGAGCCGGAAATGACCCAGGAGCCGGTAGCGACGTTGAAGGCGCTGTAGCCGGGACGGAAGGCCTGAGCCCCCAGAGAATAGCTCAGGGAAGCGGCGGTACCCGCTCCGGTGGCATATTCCAGTGAATACCAGGTGTTGAACGACCAGACGGCTGTTGCCGGCGATGATAAAGGTCCCTGATAGTTTCCATTCCAGTAATAAGCCGGCCCGGGGGAAAGCCATTCATCCCTGGTCCGGGGGGATGTCATATCCCAGATAAACGTGGAGTTGGCGCTCGCCAGAGGGTCATAGACGAAATCCCAGCGCTGAGCCCTGAGGTTCGCGGTACCGGGCACGGTGTAGGTAGTCCTCCTTTTGACGAGTTTGGTGTAGTCCGCGACGTAGGTTACCGAAGCGGTTACACTGGGCCTCGAGTAGAGGAGGCGGTGCCACTCGGGAGCGTCAACCAGAGCCGGGTCCGCGGCGTTGAAGCCGGTGGAGGGGTAGTAGGCCCAGGAGGACCATGAACTCCAACTGGTAGTGGACATGTACCAGGTCCAGGTGGTCGTAGGATAGTAAAGAAGATTCCCGAAAGTTGCCTCGGTACTGGCACCGCTGAACCTCACACGGGTATAGAGCTCGGCCAGCTTTTGACCGTCCTTGTTGGGATTCAGCGTTACCGGCACCGCAACGGCCTCGTCCATGTTAATTGTGGTATCGCCGGTTACAGCCTGGTTTTCCCTGATGACGGCGACATAGGAAGCGGCGCCTGTGGAAGTCATGCCGTCGCTGAAGACCTGGTACGCGCCCGAGGGAAGGAAGGTGACGGCGCTGCCGGCGGCATCGAAGACACCCGACTGGGTCAGCGCCGAAGAAGCATCATTGAATATCATGAAAGGGTCGCCTTCCACGGAGCCGCCGAGGTCACGGGGCGTCTTAAGCAGGGTGACTTTTTTCAGGGTATAGAAGCCAAAGATAGCTTTCCAGGTTGAGCCTCCCGACGCGGCGGTCAGTTTTCCGGAGAACAATTTGTCGGAGGGCAGGCCGGCGGCGCTTATGGTCATAGCCATTGAGGCGGTGGCCTGGGGTGGGATTGTCAAAGGGTTGGGGGTAAACCAGACCATTGTAGAGTAATCCACGCCGGCAGCGGTGTCCTTCAGTTCGCCGCTAAAACTCAGGGTCATGGCGGCCGTGGCGCGGTTGTGGATTGTATAGCTGACGCTGGTGGGGCCGGTGAGCCGTCCCAGGCTCCTGCCGGCTTCATCAATGAGGATGGGAGTATACGCGGCGCTGGCCACCTCGATGCGGCCCCCTCCCTGACTATAGACATTCAGGCCCAGGTCCCTGGCGGTGTTGATGAGGGCATCTTTAACATATCTGTTATTGTCCCATCCCGCCGGTTTTGAAGGTCCCGCGGCGGCTGCCTGAAGCAAGAGGGCGGCAGCACCAGCCACATGAGGAGCGGCCATGGATGTGCCGGATAGAGAGCCGTAGCCTCCGCCTGGTATGGTAGAAGTGGTGTCTCCCGGAGCCAGAACATCGGGCTTAACCCTGTTGTCCAGAGTGGGGCCTCTTCCGGAAAAGTCTTTCAGTATGTCTGCTTTGCTTACGGCGCCCACCGTTATTACTTTATTTGCGGCTCCGGGGGAGTCAGTCTTGAAGTAGGCGGGGCCGGAGTTACCCGCGGCCACGACTACGACCAGACCGCTGTCCACGGCCCTGTCCACAGCTCTGGAAAGAGGGTCGGTCCCATCGGTGGGATCTGCTCCCAGACTGAGACTGATGATGTGGGCCTCATCGCCGGTCCCCGCGATGCCATCAGGTCCCAGGCGAGCATACTCGATGCCGTTTATCACCCAGTCTTCAAAGCCCTCCCCGGCCTGGTCGAGGACTTTGATGTTCCAGAGGAGGGCCCCGGGGGCCACGCCAGTGAAGTAGTTTATTACCTTCCATGAAGGAGAACCGGCGACCGCGTTTACGATAGTCCATCCCGTATTGCCAGCTTCAGCGTTGTCCAGGAAACCCAACTGGGGGATAGAAATGTCGTCCACGTACCAGCCCTCCCCGTTAATAGCGGAGTCGCTCTGGTAATAGAAGCGGATGATGATGGTATTGGCGGTGAGGTAATTATCGAGGCTGTAGCTGAGCCGCTGAAAGCCGGGGCCGCTGTTTCCGGTGAACTGACCCAGGGTAGTCCAACTCGAACCTCCGTCGGTGGTTACCTTGACATAACCATTATCAAAGCTCTGCTCTATGTTATAGCGTGTCAGGAAGGTGAGGGTAGCCGAGGCCAGTCCGCCCAGATTAAATGAGCGCTGGACATAATTATTGATGACAGGGTTATTAGGGTCATTAATGTTACTGGCTGAACCGGAAAACCAGACCCTGCCGCGCCCGGCGCTGGTTCCGGCGGCAATGCCGGCTACATGGGTGCCGTGGCCGACGGCGCTGTTGTCCATAACGTCGGAATCATACGGAGGCACCACATAGCTCACCTGGCGGACCACCTTGGGGTCGGTGGTAGCCGGGTTGTCATCCAGGTCATTCAGGCCGGGATGTGTGGCGTCAATGCCGGTGTCCAGGATAGCTATTATCTTACCGGCTCCGGTAATGCCGGGAGTCCAGAGGTCGGGGGCGCCAATCTGGGGTATGCTCTCGGACAGGTCCACCTTTATTTTTCGGTTAAGCCACACCTTCTCGATATTGTCGTCGGTGGAGAGGGACTGGAAGGCCGAGGGGAGGGAGGCGAGGTGGAGCCGGGTAGAAAGGGTGCGGGTTGATTTAACTTCTTTTATGGAAGAGGAGAAACTCTGCAATTTGGCCGTCAGGGCGAGGGAACGCTGGGGAGGAAGCGAAGCTTTGCTGTCTACAAGGACCGGCAGCACCTTGTCGCGGTCATAATCTCCCCTGAGAAGGCGGTCAACGTTGAACAGCTCCTTATCAAAACGCAGCAGGTTCAAGCCGCGGGGCAAAATGTAAGTATCTCCCTGAAATTTCATGGTGGAAAAGGACTGACCCTGCTTTTTGGGATCGGCAGGCTTTACCGCGTATCCGGCGGCCTTGCCTTTAGCGTCCAGGCTTACAACTACCCTGTCGCCGGTGATGAGGGTAATCTGTCGTTGAGAGGGGTTTGCCCGCGCCTCAGGCTTCTTTCCCTGTTCTACCGGATCGGGCGGTTCACGAACCGCCCCTACGGGACCGGGCATGACGCGGGTGTCTTCAGCGGAGAGAGCGGGAGAAACGGCTACGTAGTCCTCCTGGCCTTCCGTGAGGATAGGGGCATCGGAGACGAAGGCGGCTTCGGCAAGCACAGGCGGGACGCCTGTTCTACCCTCACCGGCCGCTGCTACGAGGGCGGAAGGCGATACAAGGGAGAACAGAATGGATATCGCCAGCGCCAGATTAAGAAGCTTGTTCACTTTTATTACCTGATAACCGGAATGCTGAATCCAGCATCCTTACGCGGACAAAGTAAGACAGGAAGCCGGGAAGGCACGAAAGGCTTCCTGTGCGCTATTACCTAAACAGGGTGATTTGTATATACGAATAAGACTAAACAAAAAACACCAATCTGTCAAATAAAGAGGTTGTTTGACGACCTCACCCCCTTAAAGTCCCCCTCTCCTTGCAAGGAGAGGGGGAGAATGTTTTTCCGAAGGCCGATACATCGGCCTTCAATCCTTTATTAAAGGGGGAGCGGCCTCACTCCACCTCGACTGCAAGAGCTTCGAGGGTCCTGGCATTGTATTTGACCTCGACTGTCTGGCCGGCTATGAGTTCGGCAGATGTTGCCTTCACGTCACCTATCTCAATCTTTGTGCCGGAGACCAGCTTCAGCGTAAGGGTCTGACCATCGTCCAGGCTGAGGACGAGACTGCCCCCGGCGCTATCTACGCTCTGGATCGTGCCTTCCGCTTTGGCCCCGATGTCTACCCGGACTTCAGCGGCTACCGGGGAATGACCTTTGAAATTGACTTTCGCCTGGTCGCCCACAGCGATATCCGCCAGAACGCCGGTCTTGTTGTTCCCAATCCTGAACGCCGTGTCCGGGCCTACCTTGAAGGTCACCGTGTCGCCTTTGCGGGTCAGCATGGTAATCTCGCCGGCCCCGGTATTGATGGCGGTCAGGGAGCCGTGGAGCGTGCCAGACCCGGACCGTTTTTCTATCCGGCCCAGGTCATCCTTACCTCTTTCGCCATGGCCGGACTTCATCATTAACGAGTCCGGGGTTGCGGCGGTTATGTTGCCGGATGAGCCGTGTTTGGCCTGGGCCTGCTGCGACTGGGAGTCGGCAAAGACGATGCCGAGGGTGCTCAATGCCAACAGCGAAACCAGGGCCAGGACTGTCACTAACTTAAATTTCCTGGGTAGTCTAATTTTCATTTTTCTCTCCTTTTGTGTTTATCCGGAGGGTGATTCGTCAACCTCCTCCGGTTGCGTTTCTTATCCCCTCCTGACATATATAACACCAGCCGGGCACGGGTGTCAGGCGGCAGGGACAAGTCAATACTCAAAGCTAAAGAGTCAAAGCTGCAACTTAAGAGTCAAAACTGAGATTCTTCGTCCACCTTTGGCGGACTCAGAATGACAGCCCATCGAGGCAAGGGTATCAGGAGGCAAGGATTTGGAATTTTGAATTGTTTGGTATTTGGAAATTCGAACTTAGAATCAGGCTTTCAGGGGATACGGCCGGGGCGTTGTTCCTGGCCGGTTTTTCCATCCGATCCCCTCCCTGGCGTTGGTAAAGCAGGCGTCCGGGTGGGTGCGGGTGTGGGTCGAGACGTGGACCTCGGGGTGGATGCCGGCTCCGGGGTTTTGCCATTGCCCGGCGAACGCGCGGGCTCTCCGCCGTCTTTACCGTCCTCGCCCTTCTTCTCTTTCTCAGGTTTCTCTATTTTAACTCTGGAGGCGACGAAAGACCCGTCGGGCTGAACAACCGCCTCTACCTGTACCCTCTGGCCTGGCTCAAGGGGGCCCTCCAGCCTGGTGCCGCTATTTATGTCGACGCGCTTGTCCTTCACCACGAGGAAGCCGGGGCCAATGGACTCGATGGTCCCTTCCAGTTCAACTTTCACCGGGGCTGGCTCTCGCCCGGCGGGTGGTTCCTTTTTGGGGGGGGCGGCCGGCCGGACCTGTTCCCGCCCCGGCTCCGACACCAAAGCCGCGACCCGCGGCGTAAGGTTGTACTCGTCCTGGCCCTGAGGCCTTTGCAGCTTCGTACCGTCGAAGCTGAGGAAGACCACGGTCGTCTTGCCTTCCTCCACTTTGAAAGGTCTCGACAGAGTTACGGGACCGCCGGAAATCTTCGCCCGGAATTCCTGCCCACCGGATGTAACCACGGTGGCGCCGGCAAGCTGAAAGCGCACCCTCGTATAGGTTCCTGCGCCGACCTGCCGCTCCTCAAGGAATTTTTGCACCTCCGCTATGCGGACCAGGTCAAATGTCTCCGGCCCCTGTGAAATGGCGACCCAGCGGCTTTCCGACCCCGCGGCCAGGTAGGCTTCAATTTTTTCCACCTCTACGCGAATCTCCGCCACGCCGTCCAACACAGGACTGACCGCGCGGAACTGGAGGGCGCCTGTTTCTTCGACGGGGCGCCGGCTGGACTTCGCGGCCAGGGCTTCGAGGGACTCGCTATATGCTTCGCCCGATGACCGGAAAATATCGGAGGCAACCTGTCCTCCGTCCGGGGGAACCGTTTGCAGCGCTGCCTGAAGGTTAGCCAGGGCCCTCGAAGAGGTCTTCTCCATCTCGGATTTCAGAACGGCGATACCCCGGTCATCTTCTACCTTGTCGGCGCTGCGGGAGGCCGCGGTTAGATGTTTGCGGAGGCGTTTCTCCGAGGACTCCAATCCGGAAATATCTCCCTTTTTCAGGAGGACGCTCATCTCGTCCGCCCTGCGTTCCGCGTAAGCCAGATTTAGCTGAGCTTTGTCAGCTTCGGAAAACTCCAGGGCAAGCCGGACTTCCTCCGCGGACACCTTGACCGGATATAACAGGTCGCCCGGGATAGCGCCGCGTGAGGCCGCTACCGTGCCGGCGCCGCTAATCACAATAGCAAGTATGAGAGACACCAGAGCTACCGCCCATCGCCGTTGCCAGCCAAAGACCAGCCGGCGCCACGAGAGACGGTCCTTTTTACGCGCATCCCTCTGTCTCAGAACATGGAGTCTGGCCTGGAGTTTCCGGCGGCCCAGGTCCTTGGCGGAGCGGTCCGGCGTGAAGCCATAGGCATGGTCTGCCCTGGCTATCAAGGGCAGATAGCGCCGCAGCTCCGCCGCATATTCCGGATAGCGCGCGACGCAGTCCTCAACCGTCTCACCTTTCCGGGTGACGCGGTCTACGCACTCATCGAGAATCCGGTCAAAACTGTCCGTTACCATCTTACCTGCTCCAACTTTTACCAGGGCTCCTTCAGTACCTGGCGCAGCTTCTTAATAGCCGCGCTTTGCATCTCCCGTACCGCGCCGGGTTTTTTGCCCATCGTCCCTGCGATCTGCTCAGAAGTCATATCGGCGCCGAAGCGAAGAGCCAATACCTGGACCTGGGCCTCGCTAAGTTCCTTCATGGCCTTGTGCAGCTCCTCGATTTCCTGCCGGCGCTCCAGATCACGGACGGGGTTATCCCTGGCAGAGAGGGAAAAAGCTTCGTCGAGAGGTACGTTGCCGGGGCGGCGGCTTTTTTTCCGGAGATAATTTACCGCCGTGTTGTGGGCGATCCTGAAGATCCACGCTTCCATGGGCGCCCCTCTCTCCTTGTATGATTCCACCGACTCCAGGGCGCGGAGGAATACCTCGCTGGCCAAGTCTTCCGCCTCAGCGATGTTGCCGATACGCACAGCGATATATCGGGCCACCCTCTCGAAGTGGGTCTCATAGAGCCCGGTTACCGCCGCCCTCTTCCGGTCTACTTCCTCATCGCTTCTTTGAGACAACAGGGCTATCCTCGGGAGCAAGAATTTGCTGTAAGGGTTTTCCGGCCATGTCGCAGCTCTGACATTTTCGATTTCCATTATACACCATGAATCTAAGTCAAAAGTTAAAGGTCAAAAGTCAAAAGTCAAAAGTCAAAAATCTCCGTTCTGCGAGAGTCCGCTCCGTTCCGAGAATCCGCACGGCGGACAAGGCGGACAAAAATAAAAAATGTCATCTTTAATTTTTCCTAACTTTTATTTCCATAAGTTAGAACACCGGATTTACGTTGCTGTCAGGTGAGCGGGGGAGGGCGGTCCAGGTATGACAAAATGATGTTGACAACCCAGAACACATGAGCTACAGTAATCCCATGAACATTAGTTCTAAAAAACTTGACATCCGGGAGCGAAGCCGCAGCAGGGGCTGCAAGAAGATTTCCTGCCTGGCCTGTCCTTTTCCCGCCTGCATCAAGGAAGAGGCAGGGGGAGGACAGTGGTTTAAGGCCATGCGGGATGCCGGCATATGGAAGATGAAGGGAGCCACCGGATTGAGCGCAGGGGCGCTGGGGAGGCATTTTGGCGTAAGCGGGAGGACCGTTTACAGGGTGCTCAAGAAATATCAAAAATCAAAGATAAAAAAATCAAAAATAAAAGGTGGTAGATAGAAGTGAATTATCGTTTTGATCCGTCTTCGCTGTCACAGCTGGACGCGGGGCGTTTCCAGCGTTACAGGGACTACCTGGATTTCTACAGGGGCGAGCAATGGCCCTCCACAGGCGGACGGCGCGAGCGCAGGCTCATTTTCAACTATGCCAGGGTCACGGTAGACAAGCTCACCAGCTACCTTATGTCCAACCTGAATTTCGCGGTGGAATCCGCCGGGCAGCAAAAAGGGAAGGAACACGGCAAGTCACGGGATGTGGAGGCTAAACGCGGCGCCTCTGAGGCAGAAAAAGCCATCTACGATGTGTATCAACAGAATGGCCTTTCAGCCCTGGATTTCGATACCGAGGTGGACTGCGCCGTGCTGGGTGATGCCTGCTATAAAGTCACCTGGGATGAGGTGGAGGAAAGAGTACGGATTACGGCTCCCGACCCACAGGGGCTTTATGCCTGGTGGCTTGGAGATGACGTATCGAGGGTCTGGCGGGTAGTTTCACAGTATTCGCTGTCCGCCGAGGAAGTGGAACTTCTTTATCCCTCAGCAGGGGCAATTCATGAATTGCCCCTGCTGTCTACCAACAATAAGTCCTACCGGATTACCGAGGTCTGGACCGATAAGGAATTTACCCTGTATATAGATGGCAAGGCCATGCAGGATGGCCCGAATCCGTATGGCTTCATTCCCTTTGTCATCTTTCCGAACCTCAGGGAGCCCAAGCAGTTCTGGGGAGTGTCCGATATACCGGTACTCATGGAGCCCCAGAGAGAGCTGAACAGGGCATTGTCCCAGCTTTCCCGGATACTGGAGCTTTCGGGGAATCCCATCGCTGTCCTGGAGAATGTGGAGTCGAGCGAGGATATAGCGGTACAGCCGGGAGCGGTCTGGAATATCCCGGAAGATGCCAAGGCCTATCTTCTCGATCTATTGCAGGGCGGAGGCACGCGTCTTCATATTGATTACATTGACCTGGTATACCGCACAATGCATGACATATCCGAGTCGCCCAGGGCGGCCTTCGGCGGCACGGAAAGGGATTTATCAGGAGTGGCGTTGGAAATAGAGCTGCATCCTCTGCTTCAGAAGGTGAAACGCAAAAGGACGATCCGGACGGCGGCATATATCAAGAGGAATGAGATGGTTCTGGCCCTGCTCAAACAGTTCAGGGGGCTGGATTTCGGCCCGATTTCGCAGCGTATTGTCTGGGGGCCCATCCTTCCCCAGGACACAGGGCGGCAGGTGCAGAATGAGCAAATGCTGGTCCAAACGGGCATCCACAGCAGGCGCACCGCCATGGATGAGCTGGGACTCAGAGACCCGGAGCAGGAGTTCAGCCGCTGGATGGAGGAGCGCAGGTCTATCCTGGAACAGAACAGAGAGCTCCAGGCCAAGTTCGGAGAAAAATCAAAAATGAAAGATTAAATATCAAAATGATAAATCAAAATGCAAAGAGCCGGGGCGCTGCCGCGGCAGAGGAGGTAAATGTATGGGCGCGAGGCTTAGAAGCCGTAAGTTCTGGTTGGCGGTTATTACGCCGCTTGTAATAATCGTCACACGGGCGCTGGGGCTGGAACTGGAACAGGACGCAATTGTGGCTATTTCAGCCGTGATCTCGGCCTACATCCTGGGCGAGGCCTACGTGGATTCGAGGAAAATCAAAAATTAAATATCAAATATCAAAATGATAAATCAAAATGCAAAGAGCAGGGCGCGGCGCCGGCCGGGTTTTAATTTGTGCATGGGCACGGCACGCCGTGCCCACTGATTTAGTTTAAAGGAGGCATAGCATGGATACAGAACCCGCAGCAGCGGCGCCAGCCGCGGACCCACCGGCAGAGGCCCCGGCCGCAGACCCCCAGCAGGCGCAGGAAGGCCTGCAGCAGGTCAACTTCCAGGAGAAGGTAACCGAGCTCGAGAATTTCTTGAGTGAGAGAGATAAAGAAATAGCAGAGCTCCGCAAAAACCTTGACCAGGCCAAGGCCGAGCACCAGAGCAAAGACGAAGAGGCGCACAAGAGCATGGAAGAAGCCATGCACAAGTTCAGCGAGCGCGACGAGGCCATGAACCGGCTCCTCACCGCATACCGCGCCTCCATCATGCAGGCGCACCCCGATATCCCGGAGGAAATGGTCACAGGCGGCTCCCTGGAGGAGCTCCAGGAGTCCCTGAACAAGGCAAAGGTCCTCGTGGCCAAAATCAGGGAGAAGGCGCCGCTAACCACCACCACCGTGCCGGCAGGAGCGCCGGTGCGCATGGGCCCCGACTTCTCCGCAATGTCCCCCAGGGAGAAGATAGTGCACGGGATACGGGGGAAATAAAAAATGAAAAATGAAAAATCAAAAATAAAGGAGGAAAAGGATTAAATGTCAGAGGCAGACAGGGGCCATTTTTGCCCTTTGATTTTTAATCTTTAATTTAACTTGTCGCTAACACTTGCAGAGGCAGCAAAGCTATCCAATGACGTCCTCCTGAAGGGCGTCGTGGAGACCATAGTAAAGGACAGCCCGGTATTGCAGAGGCTGCCCTTCATCGAGATACAGGGCAACGGCCTTACCTACAACAAGGAAAACGCCCTGCCCACGGTCGCCTTCTATGACGTGGGAGACACCTGGGCCGAGTCCACACCCACCTTCACCCAGGTCACCGCCACGCTCAAGATACTGGGCGGAGACGCCGATGTGGACAACTTCATCAAGAGCACCCGCCAGAACATCCAGGATATCGAGGCCGCAGTCATCGAGCTAAAGGCAAAGGCCGTCCGGCACAAGTTCGAGGAGATCTTCATATACGGCGACAGCGCCGTCAACAGCAAGGAGTTCGACGGGTTGAAGAAGCTCATCGACACCGCCACCGCTTCCAACCAGGTCATCGCCATGGGCGCCACAGGCGCCACGCTCACCCTGGCCAAGCTCGATGAGGCCGTGGACGCAGTCAAGGGAGGCAAGCCCGATATGCTCCTCATGAGCCGCCGCTCCCGCCGCAAGCTGGCCACGCTCATGAGAGCCCTGGGCAGCATGGACATCGGACAGGACGAGTTCGGAAACTACGTCCAGAAGTACAACGGCATCCCGGTGCACATCTCGGACTGGGTGCTGGACACCCACGCCGTGGCCTCCAGCCTGGAGACAGGCACCACGGGCGGGTCCAACTCCACAATCTACGCCCTGCAGTTCGGGGAAGGCGCCGTCGCAGGCCTCACCGGTCCCGGACAGCTCACCGTGGAGCGCATAGGCAGCCTGGAGTCGAAGGATGCCAGCCGCACCCGCATAAAGTGGTACTGCAGCCTGGCCATGTTCAGCCAGGTCAAGGCAGCGGCTTTAATAGGCGTGCAAGATTAAATCAAAAAGCAAAAATAAAATATCAAAAATGAAGGAGGAAGAGGATTAGATATCAGAGGCGGGGTGGGAAACTCTTTGCCTTTTGATTTTTAATCTTTAATTTAAGTTGGCATTCGCAGATCCGGCAACAGGCAGAGTCATCAAGGATTCAGGCCGCGGCCCCAACCCGGGTGAAGTCACCCTGGGAGAGGCCTGCAAGGTGGGTGACGTCCTGGGCTACAGCTCGGGATGGAAACGCGCCCTGGCCACGGTGGGTACCGCCATACAGGGCCGCGTCGTGGCGCTGAAGGGAGGTGCGTCCGGAGAGGTCGTGCCCGTATCGCCCAACCCCGTGGTTTCCGGATACACCGGAGGCACCGCGGGCAACTACGTGTACGTGGCGGAAGGCACGGACTACGGCAAGATCACCGAGACGGCCCCCAGCACCACCGGGGACTGCAACACCAAGATCGGGATCATGCTGTCGGCCACAGACTGCCAGTTTTTCCTGAACGCCAACGCCGACACAACGGCATAAAGGAGACAACCAGAGCACCTTTCTTGCTTAAGGCGAACGGGGGGCCGGAGTGACGAACCGGCCCTCCGGGCGCCACCGGCGGAGGGGATTTTTTGACTTTTGAGTTTTGATTTTTGAGGTGATGTATGGCCGATTTCTTAACCGATAACACCGGGCAGATAGTACAGCCCGGAATAGACATGCAGCCCAGGGACGTGGCCCGCCGCCTGGTGGACGGAGACCTCGCTTCGGACGGCGTGCAGTTCTCCGCGGAGGTGGACACCGCAGCCATCAACACAGACGTGACGGTCTTCAGCAAGACCATCTCGGAGGTCAAGCCAGGGACGCTACTGGAGGTGGAGTTCGGCCTTACCGCCGCCTTCAAGGCCGTCAGCTCAGCCACCGCCGACCTTATCTGGAAGTGGCAGGCCAGGGACAGCGGAGGCACGTGGGTTGACCTTCACACGGCCGTAACAGAGTCCAACATAGGCACAACCTACGTGGAGCGCACCAGGTCGGGCTATTTCGCCCTCGTGGCCAACTTCGACGCCCTCCCCTTCGATATCCGCCTTATCCTGCAGTGCAACGAGCTCAACGAAGGCAGGGCCAAGGTCAAGAACAGCTCCTACGTCCGCTTCATGTACAAGCCGAGCTGATGCCATGCTACGCAGAGACAGCAACGCCCGGTACTCGCCGGCAGGAGAGAGCACAGGCTTCAGGAGCTGGCCGCTGAACATGTCCCCGCCGAAGAAACAGGCCATGCCCGCGGTGTATGACCCGGCCCTGGCCCTTTACCTTCCCCTGTGGATTATGGACGCGCCCGGCTTCGCCACCAGGGACGCCTATGGCCACCTGGAGACCAGGTCAGGCGCGGTCTGGAGCCCACAGGGCCATAAACTGGACGGCGTGGACGATTATTTGACCGTTCCGGACAGCCCCGCCCTCAGGCCATCACAAGTAACCCTGGAGATATGTATAAAACCCACAGGGACACACCCTGCAGCGGGCAGAATAGTTGAAAAGTTTTGGGGCGGCGCGCCCACCTACGCCTCGTATATATTAAGATGGGACCACGTGAACCCTGACAAGATCAGTTTCGACATCGGGTATGCCGGGGGCTACACTGCTTGTCTGTCAACCACCATCACCTTCAATGACAGGTGGACGCATGTAGCGGGAACCTACGATCAGTCCAGTCTGCGAATCTACGTCAACGGCCTTCTGGAAACCACAGTCGGGCAAACAGCGGCTATGATCTATACCACCGGTCTGCTAAATATCGGCCGACTGGAGAGCGCCTCGGGATATGAGTTCAACGGCATAGTCAGCGAAGTTCAGGTCTACAACAAAGCACTGAGCGAAA
>Ga0082335_1000987_pt1 | contig 65937 bp, 47 predicted proteins | sample Subgrocontami58m_FD_72375 | JGI IMG/M metagenome (GOLD analysis project Ga0082335, IMG submission 72375) | Subsurface groundwater microbial communities from S. Glens Falls, New York, USA - GMW37 contaminated, 5.8 m (SPADES assembly) (version 2) ... | reverse complement strand
ATAGGAGTGGGCAGGATTGGGAAACCGCTCGTGGTGAGCTTGTCGAACCACGCCTGGGTAGCGCGATGGAACCATCGCCTCCGGCAGGTGAGGACCGTCCTTCGACTGGCTCAGGACGAGCATTTCATGATCCTCTCAGGCACAAACCGCAAAACCTGCCCACTCCTATGGGGTGTCCCCCCATTTCACTCACTCCGAAGGAGTACCTAGAACGCTCTCCTGAGCCACGTCGAAGGGCCCCTCTGAAGGGTTTGGGGGTGAAACCGGCGTTCACTCCACCGTTTCGTGCTCAACCTACCGGAAATGAGATGCGATAGCCCTGAGGGCGAAGGCGCCGCCGCCGTCGCGAGTGCCTGCTTGCGGTGCTAGCATGAAACCAGGTGAGCCAGCGGGGTTCCCGAAAAGCCGGACGAACGGCCGAAGGAGGGACGTGTACGATGCCCAGAGTCTACCAACGGCCCAACTGGTTTCTTCGCCTGGTGGCCGGCCCCATCGTGGCGAAGCTCGGCCTCACGTCCACCCTCGCAGTGCGCGGCCGCAAGACCGGCGAATGGCGCACCATCCCCGTCAACGTGCTCTCGCTGGCGGGCGAGCGCTACATCCTCTCGCCCCGCGGCGAAACCGAGTGGGTGCGCAACCTCCGGACGGCCGGCACCGGCGAGGTCCGGCGCGCTGGCCGCACCGAACCCTTCCGCGCCACCGAACTGCCCGTCGACGACCGCGCCCCCATCATCGCCGCCTATCGCAACAAATGGGACTGGCAGGTCCGCGCCCAGTTCGACGCCATGCCCGACCCCAAAGACCACCCAGTCTTCCGCCTGGAGCCCGCCTGAGCTCGCAACACGCCCGACCCACGGCGCCCGCCCACCCACCCACCAGTCCGTCCCGATCGCTCATTCCCTCGCCCCTCGCGGGAGAGGGTAGGGTGAGGGGGCCGGGCCCGTCGTTCAACGCGCACCGCTTGCGGAATACGAGTGGAGTAGAGACAAGCGCCCAACCCCTCTCTCCCTCGATGGGAGCGAGCCGGAGAGAGGGTGACCACCAGGCGCATGATTGCACTAAACGGGCATCAGGACGGCAGTGGTGTCACCCTCTCCCAACCCTCTCCCATCAAGGGAGAGGGCTAGGGTGAAGCGGGCCGGGCCCCACCGCACACCACGCGCCACTGGGAAGAGCGCAGTGGAGGGACATCGGCGGTCCTCAAGCCCCTCTCTCCCTCGATGGGAGAGAGCCGGAGAGAGGGTGACCACCAGGCGCATGATTGCACTAAACGGGCATCAGGACGGCGGGGCACGTCACCCTCTCCCAGCCCTCTCCCTCAAGGGAGAGGGTTCCAAAACCCCTACACCCCCGCCTTCACCGCCTCGGCCAGCTTGCGCGTCATCCCCCGCACCGCCGCAATGTCGTCGAGCGATGCCTCCCGCACCGCCTTCAGCGAGCCGAAGTGGTCGATGAGCGCCTTACGCTTCTTCGGCCCCATCCCCGCCACCTCCTCCAGCGCGCTCTTGGTGGCGGCCTTGCTGCGCACGTTGCGGTGGTAGGTGATGGCGAAACGGTGCGCCTCGTCCCGGATGCGCTGCACCAGGTACAACCCCTGGCTCCCGCGCGGCAGCATAATGCTCTCCTCCATGTGCGGCAGAAACACCTCCTCCTGCTGCTTGGCCAGCGAGCAGGTGGGGATGAAGTGCACCCCCAGCTCGTGCTCCACCTCCACCACCGCGTTCAGGTGGCCGCGCCCGCCGTCGATGACGATGAGGTCGGGCAGCGTGGCCCACTTGGTGCGTTGCGCCTGCTCGGTGTCGTCGCCCACGCCCAGGCCCAGGTCCTCCGGGTCGGCGCCCTCGGCCAGTTGCGCCAGTTGGTCCTCCGTCAGTTGGTCCTTGGTGCGGGCAAAGCGGCGGCGCAGCATCTCCTGCATGCTGCCAAAGTCGTCGGGCCCGCTCACGCTCTTGATGCGGAACCGCCGGTACTCGCTGGGCTTGGGCTTACCGTCCTCGAACACCACCATGCTGCCCACGGAGTTGGTGCCCGAAATGTTCGAAATATCGTAGCACTCCATGCGGCGGGGCAGGCGCGGCAGCTCCAGCAGGTCCTGCAGCTCCGTCAGGGCCGCTGCGGTCTTGCCGGTATCGGCCAGCCACTTCACATGCAGTTGGTTCAGGGTCTGGCGGGCGTTCTCCGCCACCATCTCCACTAACTGGTGCTTATTGCCCTTCTGCGGCACCTCCAGGTGGATGGCGCGGCCCCGGCGCTCCCGCAGCCAGGGCGTCAGCAACTCCTCGTCGTCCACCGGGTGCTGCAGCAGGATCAGCGGCGGTATGTTGGGCTGAGTGCCGTAGTACTGCATCAGAAAGCTGGTCATGATGGCCGACGGCGTTTCGTCCTGGGTGCCCTCCAGCACAAAGTGCTCCCGTCCGAACAGCTTGCCCGCCCGCACCATGAACACCTGCATGCAGCACTGGCCGTCCTGGTCGGCGTAGGCCACAATGTCCTCGTCGTCCTCCTTGGCCGCCACAATCTTCTGCCGCTCGATGACCCGGTCCACCGCCCGGATCTGGTCGCGCAGGAAGGCCGCCCGTTCGAACGCCAGCTCGTCGGACGCGGCCGCCATCTTCGCGCGCAGTTCGTCCGCCACCTGGTCCTGCTTGCCTTCCAGGAACAGGATGACCTCCTGGATGACGGCCCGGTACTCGGCCTGCTCCACCGCGCCAATGCACGGCCCCAGACAGCGGTGGATGTGGTAGTCCAGGCACGGACGTGCATCGGTTCCGGTGATGGGCTTGTTGCACGAGCGGTACGGGAACAGCTTCTTCACCAGCGCCATCGTGCTGCGCACCGACCCGGAGTTGGTGTACGGTCCGAAGTAGCGGGCGCCGTCCTGCTCCAACCGGCGGGTAATCAGCACCCGCGGCCACGGCTCCTGCACGTCGATCTTGAGGTAGGGGTAGGTCTTGTCGTCGCGCAGCCGCACGTTATAGCGCGGCTTGTAGCGCTTGATGAGGTTGTTCTCGAGCAGCAGCGCCTCGGAGGCCGACGCGGTGACGATGTACTCCAGGTCCTCGATACCGGCCACCAGGCGGCGGGTCTTGGGCGCCAGGCCGGCGGGCGCACCGAAGTACGAGCGCACCCGGTCGCGCAGACGGATGGCCTTGCCCACATAGATGACCGTGCCGCGGCCATCCTTCATGATGTAGACGCCGGGTGTCTCGGGCAGGGCCTGGACCAGCTTGGTCAGCGCTTCACTTGCCATATCCCCTCCATTGTAGCCAACTGTAGCCAACCCCTTTGGCGTTCGCGGCGTATTCGGGGGCGGCCAGACCTCGGCCTGTTGGGCCAACACCAGCACGAGAGTGCAGGGTGGGCGGTCAGCCCTCCTTGCCGGGGGGTTTGGGGCGCCGTCCTGAGCTTGACGAAGGATGTCCCTCTCGGAACAGACCGTTGGAGGGGCGAGCGGGATACGACGTGCAGGGGTCCATCCTGCACCGCAAGGTGCTAGGCGCCACCGCCAGGGCTATCGCATTCTCCGGCCCGTCATCACTAACCGCTCGTCCTGAGCTTGTCGAAGGACCGGACCAGACCACCGGCACGAGAGAGCGCCGTCTCGCCACGCAGGTTGGGTGGTTCGACAAGCGCCGTCCTGAGCTTGACGAAGGGCTCACCACGAGCGGAATGTGATCGCCCTGCAACCCGCACCAAACCACGGTGGGTTAGGTAAGCCCTCCAACCGTAGTTGACGTATGTAATGTTTCGCGCGCCCCCGTGTTAACATGTATGGCGAACCCGGCCGTGCGCGTCTGGGGGTCTCGCCTATCTGAGGAGCTTTCTGGGTTATGGCCCTTGCAGTGCGCATTGGGATATTGGTGCTGCTGGTCGGAGTGACCAACGCTGCCTGCCTCGGGCTGGAGGCGCCCAGCAACGTGCCTACAGCCGTCGCAACAATCGCGACGTCTACGGCTTCGCCCAGCCCCACCGTCACCCCGTTTCCGCCCACGACCACTCCAACCAGCAGCCCCACGGCCACCGCAACCAGCAGCCCCACCCCAGGCTCGGCCTTCCCCAACACAGTGGTGAACCCCGACGGCACGGTGAACGTGCTGCCCGGCGCCACCGGGACAGGCTCGGGATTGCCCGGCCAGTCCCCGCTGCCCGGCTTCCCGCTGCCTGCCGGCGTGCCCGGTTCGGGCACGGGCACGGGCGCCGGCGGCGCATCGGGCGGCGGCGTGCCCGCCACCACCACCAACCCGAACGACGACGCAAGTCCCATTTGGGGTTGCGACGGCGACGAGCGCATGGAGTTCCTGCCGGTCAGCCCTATGGTGGGCGAGAAGACCTACATCATCGTGACCGCACGGCGCAACCGGGCCTTTGGCCTCATCATCGGCCCCGGACTCACCGGCGTTCCGGGCCAGAGCATCGAGGGGGGCAGCGGCCTGAAGAAGGGCTGGAGCTTCAGCCCGCCCTCGGCGGGTACGCTCACCTACCAGTACTACGGCGGGCCACTGCCCGAGCACCTGTGCGTCACCGGCTCGGTGACGGTGGGCGGGCCCAGCCCCACCCCCACCGTCACCGGCACACCCACCCGCACCCCCACCAACACCCCCACCCCCATCGGCACCCCCCGGCCCGACCACTAGCCGCCGCCCGAACCGGTCCGCAACGGCCCCACCAAGGGGCCGTTCTTGCTGCCCACTGGAGCGCCCGGCCATCGGGACTCGTCGATGCCTGAGAGCGCCTGGGTGTATGCACAGCACAGCGCGGCCCCGTGTGGAGGAGGTCGGTCGGAGCGTGTGGTGATCGCACTGACCGGCCCGCCGTTCAGGGCGGCGGTTCAACCCACTAGCGCACGTGCTCGAAGCCGCTCAGCGCCCGGTCATTTGCCAGTACCGCCACCCCATCCATGACGCAACGAAAAGGGCGCCCAGTGGGCGCCCCTTAACTGGCCCGGTGTCCACCACCGTCAGCAGATGTTGCCGGTGCGGCCCTTGGAGACGATAGGCACGAAGGTGTCGTTGGGGAACGTCGGGCCGGCGATGCCGGTCTGCCTCTGCTGCGGGTCCTGGCCGAACAAATGGGCCAGGCCCTGCACGGCGCTCTGCTCGGTGTACTGCCAGATGCCATGGCCGCCGGTGGTGGCGAAGATGGTGCGGGGCGCGCCCGGCGTGATGGCTAGGCCTGTCACGTCCACGCCGGTCAGGTCGTCGCCCGGCACGCCCAGCAACGACCAACTGGAGCCACGGTCGCCACTGCGGTACGCCCCATTGGTGGTGCCGGTGTAGACCGCCCCGTCGGCCGCAAAGTCGGGCGAGAACTGGACGGTGCGGATGTACGCCGTGGCCAGGCCGCTGGCCGGCCCACTCCAGGTGCCCCCGCGGTCGCGAGACACTGTCACGCCACCGCCCCACGTGCCCGCCACAATCGTGCCATCGTTGGCGAAATTGGGCGAGACCGCCAGCGACATGATACGCGTGTTGGGCACGCCGCTGTTGCTGGGCAGCCAACGGTTGAGGCTGGGGTCCCACCGCAGCACGCCCTGGGTATCGCTGCCGGCGTACACCAGACCGTCCGAAGCCCAGTTGGGTGACATTGCGATGGCCCGGACACGGGTGTCGGTGAGGCCGGCATTGAGCTGCTGCCAACTGCCGCCGCCGTCCATGCTGCGGTACACGCCAGTGCCCCAGGTCGCCACGTACAAGGTCAGGTCGTGGGCGTAGTTGGCCGAGAGCGAAACCGCGCGAATCGGGAGGTTCGTGGGGATGGGCACCGTCGACCAAGTGGCGCCGGCGTCATCCGACTTGAGCAGGCCGCGATCCCACGTACCCATAAAGATGCTATATCCGTTGCAATAGGTGTGCGCGGTGGCGATCGTGGTCACTTCACCGCCGGGTGCCACGGGCAGTGAGGGATAGAGCCACCCAGTGCCGGCGGGCATGACGTTGCGTCCCAGGATGCTCGGCCACGTGGGCCCGGCCCCCCAGGTACCCGCCAGCAGCACGCCGTCCTGCGTCAGGTCCACCGCCCACGTCCATAGCCCGTTCAGGATGCGCCGCTGCGGCACCCAGGCCGGGTTGACGCCATTGTACAGGCGGTAGACGTCGCCGCCCCACACACCGGCGTAGATGATCCCGTCGGAGCCGAAGTTCGGCGAAATGCCCATGGCTCGCACGTCCGGCCGCAGCAGGCCGTTGTTCATGGCCGTCCACTGCATGTTGCCGTCCGGTTGCTCCACGCCCTTATAGACGCCGCGCTCCGTGCCCACATACACGGTGCGATCGATCGGGAAGCGTGGCGACATGACGATGGACCGCACGGAGACCCACTCCGGCTCCAACCCCGCATTCACCCGTTTCCAACTGGTGTTCGCCGATCCGGCGTTGTTCGATTTGAAGAGGCCACCGTAGGCGCTGCCAGCGAACACCGTCTGGTCGTTGGCGAAGAACGGCGACACCGCGAAGGACCATATCCACAGGTCGGTCATCTCAGAGTTGCTGCGCGTGACCGAGGTCCACAGCACCAACTGGATGGTGGCATTATCCCCGGTGGCCACGGTCCCCTGCGACGCAGAATCGCCGAGTGCACACCCCGCCCGCAAGATGCGAGTGAAGGTTGCGTCGTCGGGCAACGCGGTGGTGCTGGCGGGACGCACCAGCAACGTGGCGGAGATGGTGCGGGTTTCGCCGGGATTGAGGGTTGCCATGGTACCCACCAGCGAGTCGTCCGCGCCCTCGTTCACCCCTTGGGTAAGGGGGTCGTCACCGCAGAACGGTTGTGCGCCGCCGTCGACAATGCGGATATTTGTGGCAGGCTCGTTGCCGTTGTTCTCCAGAGTATAGGTGAGCACAATCGGACCGGGCACTGTGTAGCTGACTTGGCCGGGTAGGGCGCCGCCCGCAGAAATCGCAAGCCGTAGCGAAGGGTAGGGATACCGCAGGCCCTGCACCGTCGCGTTATCCGAGGCGCTGCTCAGAGGGCGGCTTGCGCCGTTGCTCGCGCCGGGCAGACCAGGGATGGCTGGGGTTGGGCTGGCCGACGGGGCCGGTGTGGGACTTGCTGGCGGCGTTGCCACGGGGCGGGGGGTAGCTGTCGGTGTGGGCGCCCCAGGCGGCACCGACGGCTCGCTGAGGCGGCCGGCGAAGCGGAACACGCCGCTGAACCGGGTGCCGAGAAAGATCGTGGCGTCGTTTGCGAAGTTGGCGGACATGGCGAAGGCCTGGACCGAACGGTCGGTCAGGCCGGCATCGAAGGGCAGCCAGGTACCCCCGGCGTCGGTGGATCGGTACACGCCGTCTGCCCCACCCGACGCGATGGACTGCACCGCTGCCATCACGGTGCGGTCGGAGGCAAAGGAGGGCGAGATGGCCAGCGCCGCCACGCTATAGGCAGCGCTGGTGGCACGGTCGGGCAGGCCGCTGCCGGCGGGGAACCATGTGGCCCCGCCGTCGCCGCTGCGGAACAGCAGCCCGCCGCGGGTGCCGACGAACACCGTGTTGTCGCCGGCGTTGATGCGGTCGCACCGGCTGAAGTTCGGCGAGACAGCCAGCGCGGTGATGGACAGGTCGGTCACCCCATTGTTGATGGGGTACCAGATGGGATCGGAAGTGTCGCCATCGGTGGTGCGGTACACGCCGAACCCATCGGTGGCCGTGAACACTGTGCGGTCGCAGGGGAACGCCGGGGAGAGCGCCATGCCGGTGATGGCCATGTTCGTCGGCGACACCGCAGGCGTCCAAGAGTTCACGCCGGCCTTGACGCTGGTGGCGGTCATCAGCGCCGCGGCTACGCCGATCGCCCCAACGACTGCGGCGGCAGCCAAGAGCAACTTTCGGGGTTTCAGGGCGAGTCCTCCGTATCAACGCACCGGGAATAGGGGGAGCGGCATTCGACACATCGGCCAAGAGCATGTTCGACTACACGCCACCTTGCATAACGTGAGGTCGCGCGTTTCTATTACGCATGGTTTGGCGTTTAGTAGTATAACGCGGGGCCGGTGCATTTGTTGCGGTTGACCGGTGGACGCCAACGGGCTAAGCTCGCTCCAAAGTCTACCGGCCCGCGCGCTCGGGCTGCTCATCGTAGGTGCCATGGCCGACGAACCGCGTTTGTTGCCCCTGTTTCCGCTGAACACCGTACTCTTCCCGCACATGCAGTTGCCGCTGCGGGTGTTCGAGCAGCGCTACCGGCAGATGCTGGACTATTGCTTGGCGCAGGATCGGGTGTTCGGCGTGGTACTCATCCGCGAGGGGCGCGAGGTGGGCGGCGCCGCTAACCCCTACGACGTGGGCACTGTGGCGCATATCGACAACGTGGAGAAGCTGCCCGACGGCACACTGACGGTCACCACCACCGGCCAGCGCCGCTTCCGCCTCGTGGAGCTGGCACAGAACCGGCCGTACATGGTGGGCATGGTGACCTACCTGGATGATGCGGACGGCGGGCGGGACGGGGCGCCCTCGGCGCCGGAGGTCCGGTCGGCGGCGCAACAGGCGTTGGGCCGTATGCTGGCGCTCAACAACGAGTGGGTGCGCGACGTGCCGCTGCCCCGCTCATCTGGCCGGCTGTCCTTTGCCCTGGCCGAGAAGCTGCCCCTCGACCTGCCCGAACGCCAACGCCTGCTGGAGGCGCTGACCGCCGACGAACGCCTGCGCATGGAACTGCCAATGCTGCGCGGCGAACTCGAACGGGCTGAAGCACTGGTGGCCCAGCGGGAGTGGCTGGGGAGCCTAAAGCTCAACTAAGCGTGCGGGCTTGTTACATCGGCGGTGAGCGTGTCACCGGCGACGGCGACGCTGGCGAGTGTGCCGCCATCCACTGGGGTTAGGCAGGAGGCGGCACACCGTCCAATCCGATGGTAGGGGCCACGGCCCGCATGGCCTCGATCACCATGGCGGTGTGGCTGTCGAAGTCGGCGGTGATCTCGGCCAGGCCCTTGGCAATGTCCTCGCGGCTGACCGAACGGGCAAACGCCTTATCCTTCAGCTTGCGGCGCACTGCGGCCGCGTCCACGTCGTGGATGCTCTTGGTGGGACGCACCAGCGCCGTAGCCGTCACCAACCCGCTCAACTCATCGACCGCAAACACCATCTTGTCGAGCAGGCTGTCGCGCAGCACGCCGGTCGCCTCGTTGTGGGCCATCACGGCATGGATGATGTCGTAGGGAAAGCCCCGTTCGGTGAGGATGCGGCCGCCAACCTTAGCGTGCTCGTTAATGTCCGGGTACTGCTCGTAATCGAAGTCGTGGAGCAGGCCAGCCATGCCCCACACGTCCGCGTCGGCGTCATACCGGTGGGCGAAGTGGCGCATCACGGCCTCCACGGTCAGGGCGTGCTTACGCAGGCTGTCGCTGGCGGTGAACTCGCACAGCACCGCCCAGGCGTCGTCACGGGTCTTGGGCATGAAATCTTCCTCCGCGCTCGTTAGCGCACATAAAGCGAGACAACTACAGTATGCGCTGTTTGAGGCACCTCATTTTCATTGACACCCCCCAGAGGCCGGTGCTAGACTGCCGCGTGGCAGTTTGTGATTTTTGTCATTAGTTGTGCAACCTTGGCCTGCCTCGCGCAGGCTTTTTCATGTAACTGGTAGCAGCCTTGGGCCAGGGTGGCCCTAGCTGCGCGGAGGCGCCCTATGCGGAACGTACTCGTTGGTCTTGGATTGCTGGTGGGGGTATCGCTGAGCCTGGCGTGCGCGCAGGCAGCGGCCCCAATCCCCGCGCCTCCCGATGGCGGTGGCGCGGTACCGTTGGCAACCCGCCCCGCTAGCCTGGGCGGAGGTGGCGGCGCCCCCACGGCCGAGCGCGGCAAACAGCTCGTGACCGAGAAGGGCTGCATCGCTTGCCACGTCATCAAAGAGGTGCAGGGCGCGGTGGGTACCGTGGGCCCCACGCTCGATGGCTTAGCCAGCCGCCCGACCATTGCCGGCGGCGCATTGCCCACCAGTCCGGCCAACCTGCGGCGCTGGCTCACCAATCCACCGGCGGTCAAGCCCGGAACGCTCATGCCGAACCTGGGCCTCAACCCCGGCGAGATCGACAGCCTTATCGAGTTTCTGAACACGCTGAAGTAGGAGTAACTGGCAATGGCGAATCAGGTGGGGAAGCGCTACACCTGCGCTGTTTGCGGGTCTGAGTTTCTGGTGACCAAGGGCGGAAGCGGCGCGTTGACGTGCTGCAACCAACCCATGCAGTTGAAGTAGGCGGAGCGAGGTTATGGCAAACCAACTGGGCCGGCGCTACGTCTGTGAAGTCTGCGGCACTGAGGCGCTGTGCACCAAGGCCGGCGGTGGCGAACTGGTGTGCGACGGCCAGCCGATGAAGCTGGTAACACCCAAGACGCTGCCTTCGTCCGACTAACCGTAGGTAGTCTGCACATACAAGGACCCCGCCGGTAGCGGGGTCCTTTCCGTTTCGTCAGACTCCACCCGCCTGCTGCTCATTCGCTGGCTCGATCACCGCGGGCGGCGCGCAACAACTGGGTGGTAACCAGCAGCCGGCAGGACTCCTCAAGCAGCGAGGTCCAGCCGTGGGCTTCGTGCAGGAGCTGGCCGGTGGCAAAGGTGCCATGGCCTCGCACCACCACCACGCGGTTGCTCTTCAACGCCTCTACCACTGCGTCCACCACATCGCGCACGTCTTCGATGATGGTGTCGCCGATGACGGGAATGGCGCCAAGATCCCGCCGGCCCTGGGCATCGAGCGGTTCGATGGCATCCTCAAGCAACGACATTGAGGTGGCGTAGACCGGGTGAGCATGGACGATGGCCTGTGCAGGCGTGCTGGCGTAGATGGCGCGATGGATAGCCAACTCCGAGGACGCCACTGGGGTGCCACGGTCGTTCCTGGCCACGCCGGTCTCCACAATGTCCTGCTCGGTAAGGTGACCGAGCTGGGCCCAGCGCCGCGTGATCAGCAGCCGCTCGCCCAGGCGCACGCTCAGGTTGCCGCCATGCGATGACGACAGCCCCCGCAAAAAGATATCGCTCCCCACCTGCTGGAAGTCTGCCACTAACAAAGCCACGGCCCGCCTCCTTATCCCCAGACCATTATAGGGATTGGCTTTGGCAGGCCGCAAACGGCTGTGTGGGAGAATCAGGAATCAGGAATCAGGAGCCGGGAGTTGGGCAGCACCCGCCCTCGGCCCTCATTCTCGCCCGAATTCCCCAATCCCGATTCCTGATACCCGACTCTTTCTCGCGTTCCCTTTAACAATCCCGTACACTAGCTGAGATGCCGAACGACCCCTACAGCCCGATTGCCCACTACTACGCGCTAGAGCAGTCGGAGCAGAACGATGACCTGCCGTTTTTCCTGGAGCTGGCACGTGAGACCGGCGGCCCCGTGCTCGATCTGGGCGCCGGCGACGCCCGGATAGCGGCTTCGCTGGCCATGGCCGGGTACGCCGTCACAGCGCTCGACAGCTCGGCGGCGATGCTGGCACTGGCCAAGGCCCGCATCCCGCAGCCACTGAGCGACCGGGTGACACTGCTGCACGGCGACATGCAGAGCTTCCGCACTACCGACGCCTTCGGGCTGGCAGTGTGTGCAACGGGCACCTTTGCCCACATCACCGACACCGAGGGGCAACTGAAGGCGCTGCGGGCGGTCAAGCGCTGCCTGAAGCCGGGGGGGTTGCTGGCGCTGGTGCTGCAAAACCCTTACCAGTTGGTGGTGGACCCACCGGCCGGCGAGTTGGTGGTACAGTGGCGGGGCATCGACCCGGCCACTGGGGCCACGGTAACCAAACTGGTGACCAACGAGGCGGAGCTGGCCGAGCAACTGTTGCACGCCATTGTAGCCTATGACGTGGTGACGGGCGACGGCACACTGCGGCGCTATGAGACGGAGTTCCCGCTACGCTGGACCTACCAACCGGAGCTGGATTTGCTCCTGCGGCGGGCCGGGTTCACGCCCCATGCCTACTACGGCGACTACGACATGTCGTCATACGAAAGCCACAGTCCACTCCTTATAGCGGTAACGCAGATTTAACAAGCCGTTCTGTGACATATAGCGCATTTCCGTGTTTTAACCGATGAGCACCGGCAGAGAAGGAATCAACTTTGGAGCTACCTGGCTTTTTCGCACGCAACCACCTGCGTATCATCAACGAGATTGTGAAGCGGGCTCCCATCAACTGCCCCAGCAAAGCAGTGGCGGTGGGCGCATCGGCGCTGTTGGTGGTGGCGTCCGCCGTCATGGCCCGCATGGCCATCACCCGGCCGGAGGACGTGCTGAACGTGCACAGCGAGGATATGTGCCGGGAATGCCCGGTACGGCCACAGTGCAAACACAGCTTGGTGCACTAACCGTTCACACCCGGCCGGCAGCGCGCTATGCGCATAGCAGTTGACGCAATGGGGGGCGATTTTGCCCCCCATGTTGTTGTCCAGGGCGCCGTGATGGCCGTCAGGAACCACGGGGTACCCGTGACACTGGTCGGGCCATCCGACACACTGGCGCAGGAGCTGGCAGCGCTGGGGCCGGTTCCGGCCGGACTCGAGGTGCAGCACGCCTCGCAGGTCGTCACCATGGCCGAGCATCCGTCCAATGTGGTGCGCCAGATGCCGGATTCCTCGATCGCAGTGGGCATCGACATGGTGCGCGATGGCCGGGCCGATGGCTTCATCTCGGCCGGCAACACCGGCGCCGTGATGGCCTTCGCACTGTTGCGATTAGGCCGCCTGCCGGGCGTGGAGCGGCCGGCGCTGGGCGCGGTGTTGCCCACGCAGCGGGGCGTGTGCCTGCTGCTGGACGTGGGCGCCAACGCCGACTGCCGCCCCGGCTTCCTGGTGCAGTTCGCCCACATGGGCTTGGCCTACAGCCGCAGTGTGCTGGGCGTCGCCAACCCCACCGTCGGCCTGCTGAACATTGGTGAGGAGCCCACAAAGGGCAGCCAGTTCACGCTCGAAGTGCATGAGCTGCTGCGGGCATCGGGTCTGCCGTTCATGGGCAACGTGGAGGGCAAGGACGTGACGCGCGGCATCGCCGACGTAGTGGTCACCGACGGCTTCACCGGCAACGTCGCCCTGAAGGCCGCAGAGGGCGTGGCGGAGTTCGTAATGGGGTCGCTGCGAGAAGCGCTGACCGCACAACTACACATCAAGCTGATCGCCGGCCTGCTGCGCCCCGCACTCCGGAGCGTGGCCCGCCGCCTCGACTACGCGGAGACGGGCGGCGCGCCGCTGCTGGGCGTGAAGGGCGTGGTGGTGGTGGGGCACGGCCGCTCTAATGCCCGCGCTATCGAAAACGGCATTCTGGTGGCGGCACGCGCGGTGCAGGGCAACCTGCTGGGGGCCATCACCTCCGGCCTGCCGGTGACCCGCGGCGAGTCCCCACGTGACTGAGCGGCGACTGTTCAGCCTGGAGGAGGCCAACGCGCTCATCCCAGTACTGCGCCCGCTCTTGGAACGCCTGCGCGACATGGTGAACGAGGCACAGCGGCAGCAGACGGAGATCCAGCGTATGGAGAGCGTGTGGCCCCACGCCAACGGCCACCGCGTTGAACTCGAGGTCAACCTCAAAACTGCCCGCGCCACCCTGGAAGCCCTTACCACCGACATCCGCACCGGCATCAGCGAGGCGGAGGCGCACGGTTGCGAGGTCAAGGACCCCAGCACCGGCCTCATCGACTTCCGTAGCCCGCGCGACGGTCGAGTGGTCTACCTGTGCTGGCGGCTGGGCGAAGACGACATCGCGTTCTGGCACACGTTGGAGGACGGGTTCAAGGGCCGTCAGCCGCAGTAGTGCGACCGGGTTCGTGGCGGCAGCGGCCCGCAAGCCCGGCGCAAACTCGTCATTGCGAGGCCCGTCCGACGGGCCGTGGCAATCGCCCTGTCGAAGCTACCCGCTCCCGGTCATTACCACCGGTCCGGCCGGACTCTAGGCATCCTCGGCACACTGACGACGCCACGGTTGCCGCGGCGTCGGACGCCTCACAACGACGAGTTTCTGGAGGGCCGGCGGCCGCCCTCGCTACCCACCATGCTCCAGCACCCGCTACGTGTTCGCGACGACCGGCGCTGCGCGTCCCAGCCGATTGGCCTCTTGAGACCGGCGTCCAATTAGCTTAGTCTGAGGGTGTAATCCGTTCCCAAAGGAGCGACCATGACCACACAACCCGAGGCGGAGCAGCCGCTACCCCTGGGCCAACCCGCCCCCGACTTCAAGGCAATATCGGGCGCCGGCGAGGAATTCACGCTGGGCCAGTTCCGCGGCAAGCGGGTGGTGCTGGCGTTCTACACCTTCGACTTCACCGGTGGCTGAACAACGGAACACGAGTCCCTGGAACACCACTTGGCGGAGTTCCAGGAGCGCAATGCTCAGGTTCTGAGCATCAGTTGCGATTCACGCTTCTCTCACGCGATATTCGGTGAGCAGTTGGGCGGCATCAGCTTCCCCATGCTGAGCGACTTCCACCCGCACGCGGCCATCACCAACGCCTACAACGTGTGGAATCCCGAGCGGGGATGCGCCAAACGGTCGGTGTTCATCATCGACGAGGCGGGCACCCTGCGGTGGCAGCGGGTGTACCCGGCAGGCACGCTGCCGGAGATGCCGGACTTGCTGGCGGTGCTGGACGGGTTGAAGTAGACGGAGGCGCGATCCACGGGGGTAGGCTGCTTTGCGGGTTGCGGCGGATTAGGCCGCATCGGCAGGGTCGGGCACGGCGGGCAATTCGCCCAGCAGTGGCAGCGAGAGGTGGCGGCGCACGTCGGAGCCGTCGTACAGCGTGGTGTCCAGGTAATGCAGCAGGAAGGCCAGCGCCAGGCCCACCACCAGCCCCAAGCCGGTGCGGAGCGCCACATTCAGCAGCGCCCGCCCGCCCGCCGAGGCCGGCGTCACCACCGGCGGGTCGATCACCTTAGCGTCGATGCCCTTGGCGCCCAGCCCTGGGAAGTAGTCGCCGGAGCGGTTCACGATGAAGTCGGCGGCAGTCGTCGCCACCTTCTGCGTGTCCGCCTCATTGCTGCTAGCGATGGTGACGGTGAGCACCCGCGGCGCCCGCTCCGAGCGGGGCTGGCTGGCGATGACCACATCGCTGGTGTCGGCGATGGCGGCCTGCCGGCGCACATCCTCCAGAAAGCCCTTGCTGCGCACCACCTCGATGAAGTCGTCGGTGATGTACTCCGTGCTCAGCAGGCTGTAGTACTTGTCATAGGTGAAGTAGATGCCGCGCGGGGCTTCAGACGGCACGCCCAGCAGCACCCGCACGGTGGCGTTGTAGCCCCCCTGGGCCAGCGGGCTGGTAGCCACGCTGATGACTGCCGTTAGTAGGGTGACGGCAGCCGGCAGCCACCAACGGCGAACCAGGATCAACCAGTAGGTCTGCAGGTCCATGTCAGCCCGCCCCCGGCTTCACATACTCCACCAGCACACCGCTGCCCCAGTCGGGCGGCAGCACCCGGTCCGTCACCTCCAACACGCCGGCCGTCACCAGCGAGGCGGCCAGCGCCACCGGCGACAGCGCGGTCAGCACCTTGCTCAGGCCCACGCACAGGCCCACGGCCGCCGACCGGCGGGCATACTCGTTGTCGTAGAGTTGGACCATGCGGGGTGGGTACATGAGCAGGCGGTACACCGGCCGTTCCACCACTGGTGTGAAGCCGGCGCGGCGGAAGCGCTCACAGGTGGCCGAGGGCAATTCGATGCCTTCGTGGCCCTCTGGCCCGATGATGCGGCGGCGGTAGAGTTCAGGGTCCTGCTTCGCGAACTCGGTCAGCGGGTCATCGCCCTCGGCCTCGATGTAGTGGAGGGTGCGGCCACCGGGCTTCACCACCCGGAAGATCTCGTCGATGGCCTGCTGCTTCCCCTCCAGGGGAACGTGACCCAGCACATCGGAACTGACCACTAGGTCGAAACTGGCATCGCGCCAGGGCAGGCGGGTAAGGTCGCACGCAGCCACGCCATGGTAGATGGTGGTGGCGCCGTGCAGCGAGACCGGTGAGATGTCGACACCGATGGTGCAGCCGGCCCGGGCGAACACCGCCCACCCACCGCCACACCCCAGGTCCAGCACACGGGCGGTCCCGGCTCGCGGTAGGCGCTGCAGAAAGAAGCGCTCTTTCTTCACCAGCCAGTTGCGCAGCGTGCCGTCCGACCGGTCAGGTTCAGCCCACCGGCCCTCGTAGAATTCGTGGCGAGGGCGGTCAAATACGGTCTCGGCGGAAGGCGCCGGCGGCGTGACGGGAGCAGGTGCGGACATCGGCCCCAGTGTAGCACAGGGACGCGAGGAAGCCAGAACGTGTACCACGCACGCTTCGAGGGCCGGCGGTGTTTTACGACCGTCGCGGTCAGGTCCCGGATGGCCCCGTCACGTCGTATCGCACCCGCCCACCCTCGGTGAGTCCTTTTGGGGACACGTACAAGCCCCTGAGAAGGAGGGGACTGCCCTCCTTCTCAGGGGCTTCGCTGCCACTCGGCAGCATCACCTCAAGTCTGTCTAACTACCGGACGTGTGTCCCAGAAGTGTCCATTCCCAGATCAGGCAAGGTCGAAGCGATCAAGGTTCATCACCTTGTCCCACGCAGCCACGAAGTCCCGCACCAACACCTGCTGCGAGTCGTCACATGCGTAGACTTCCGCCAACGCTCGTAGTTGCGAGTCCGAACCGAAAACAAGGTCTGCCCTGGTACCAGTCCACTTGACATCACCAGTCCCGCGCGCGCGCCCCTCGAACACGTCCTCGGATGCGGAGGCCGCCTGCCACTCGGTGTTCATGTCGAGCAGGTTCACAAAGAAGTCATTGGTCAACGTCCCGGGCCGCTTGGTGAAGACGCCGAGTTCGGACTGCCCGCTGTTTGCCTGCAGGACGCGCATGCCGCCCACAAGCACCGTCATTTCCGGAGCGGTCAGCGTCAGCATGCTCGCCCGATTCACCAGCAACTCCTCTGCTGATTTGGGGTGCTCGCCTCGCAGGTAGTTGCGGAACCCGTCTGCGGTGGGTTCGAGCACAGCAAACGACTCCACGTCGGTTTGCTCCTGCGACGCATCCATGCGGCCCGGCGTGAAGGGAACCTGCACGGCGTGCCCGGCGTTCTTCGCCGCCTGCTCGACGCCTGCGCACCCGCCCAAGACGATTACGTCAGCGAGCGAGACCCGCTTCCCACCGGTCTGCGAGCTGTTGAACTCCGTTTGGATTCGCTCCAGTGTCTGCAGCGCCTTCGCCAACTCGGCCGGGTTATTCACTGCCCAATCCTTCTGCGGCGCAAGGCGGATGCGCGCCCCATTCGCTCCACCACGCTTGTCGGTGCCGCGGAACGATGCCGCCGAGGCCCAGGCCGTCGAGACCAGTTGGGAAACGGACAATCCCGATGCGAGGGCCTTGGCCTTGAGACCAGCGATATCCTGCGCCCCGATCAACTCATGATTGACGTTGGGGACGGGGTCCTGCCACACCAGCGGCTCTGCAGGAACCAACGAACCGAGATACCGCGTGCGGGGCCCCATGTCGCGGTGCGTCAGCTTGTACCACGCCCTGGCGAATGCGTCTGCCGTTTGATCCGGGTGATCGAGGAAGCGCTTCGCAATCGGCGCGTAGATCGGGTCCATGCGCAGGGCGAGGTCGGTCGTGAGCATTATGGGGGCGTGCCGCTTCGACGGATCGTGGGCATCCGGCACCGCGTTCGCCGCTGCGGGGTCTGTCGGCGTCCATTGTTGCGCGCCGGCAGGGCTCTTCGTCAGGTCCCACTCGTAGCCGAACAGGGTCTCCAGGAAACTGTTGTCCCACTGCACCGGGGTGGGCGTCCAGGCGCCCTCAAGCCCGCTGGTAATGGTATCGCCACCCTTGCCGCTACCATAGCTGTTCTTCCAGCCGAGGCCCTGCTGCGCCATGGGGGCGCCCTCGGGTTCGGGACCGACGTTCGGCGCCGCCGGTGCGGCGCCGTGGGCTTTGCCGAACGAGTGCCCGCCGACGATGAGCGCCACCGTCTCCTCGTCGTTCATCGCCATGCGGCGGAACGTCTCTCGGATGTCCCTGGCCGCGGCCAGCGCGCTCGCGACGCCGTTCGGCCCCTCCGGATTCACATAGATCAGGCCCATTTGCACGGCGCCAAGTGGCTCCTGGAGTTGCCGGTCGCCACTGTAGCGCTTGTCGTCAAGCCACGTCTCCTCCGGCCCCCAGTTCGTCTCGTCAGCTTCCCAAACGTCCTCGCGCCCGCCACCGAATCCGAACGTTGTGAAGCCCATCGACTCCAAGGCACAGTTGCCGGCGAAGATCATCAGGTCGGCCCACGAGATTTTCCGGCCGTACTTCTGCTTGATCGGCCAGAGCAACCGGCGCGCTTTATCGAGGTTCGCGTTGTCGGGCCAACTGTTGAGGGGCGCAAAGCGCTGGTAGCCGGAGCCGCCACCGCCGCGGCCATCGCTGATGCGGTAGGTGCCGGCGCTGTGCCAGGCCATCCGAATGAAGAGCGGCCCATAGTGGCCATAGTCGGCCGGCCACCAGTCTTGCGACGTCGTCATCAACGCAAAGATGTCCTTCTTCAGGGCATCCAGGTCAAGGGTCTTGAACTCCTCAGCGTAGTTGAAATCCTTGCCCATAGGGTCGGACAAGGGCGAGTTCTGGCGGAGCGCTTTCAGGCTCAGCTGATTCGGCCACCAGTCTTGGTTCGTCGGCATTTCGTGTCTCCTTCTGGTTATTTGCTACATGCAGCGCACGTTCATTTTGAAACCGCGTTTGGTCGGAAGACTATCGCCTACCTAGGTGTCAAACCGATGTGTCATGGGGTAACGTCCCTTCAACTGCGTAAGCACTCCGGGCAATAGCCGTAGAACTCAATGTGGTGACCGGTGATGCGGAACCCACTCTGTGTCGCCGCTGCGACGTTCGACGTCTCAGGCAGACGGCTCTCGATGTCCTTCAGCCGTCCACAACCTAGGCAGAGGGCGTGGTCGTGGCGGTCATTCCGTCCGTCGTACCGGCTTGCTCCGTCGCCGAAGGCGAGCGCCAGCACCTCGCCCTGCTTGGCCAGCGCAGCGAGGGCGTTGTACACGGTGCCATAGGAAAAGCGAGGCATGCCATGTCTGACGCGCTCATAAATCTGCCGTGCTGTTGGATGGTCATCGGCCTCGCGCACCACTTCCAGCACGGCCTCCCGTTGGGGCGTCATCCGCAGTTGCCGTTGCATTGTGGCTCCGTCCTAGCAAGCCGTGCCTTAGAACCCGTCTATAGCATTGGGCCCACACCACTGCTCTATCCAACGGGTGAACTTGCGCGGCAGAATAAGTCTAAATACTACCTCCTGTCAAGGAATGTGCCCGGTCCACTCTCGTCCACTCCTCAGTTCCTCAACTTCCCGATTCCCAACCCGCCGCTTTGGTACAATGATGCCACTGTGCCAAAGCGGGTCGACCCGCGTTTAGGTATATATGATGAGGGTTGTTCCCGACGCGAGAGTGTCTCTGGAAAGTTCCGCTGTGCTCGAAGGCCGCAGGGCCAACGCTCTGCGCTTTCAGCGCACGGTGCGGCTGGCGGTCCAATTCGCCGACCTTGTGCTCGCCGTGGTCGCGTTCGTGGCGGCCTACTACTTGCGCTATGCCCTCGGCGTGGGCGGCGATGTGGCCGATGAGAACTTCGTGCCCGTCGACTCCTACATTCCGCTCATTGCAGCGGTGACGCTCGCTTTTTTCCTGGTGGGCCGCGTCAGCCGCATGTACGACAGCGTGCTACGGCGGCCGCTGGTGGACGAGGCGTGGAACATCGTCCAGTACCTCAGTCTCACCATGATGCTGCTGTTCGGCATGGTGTTCCTCACCCGCGGTCTGGCCTATTCCCGCGGCCTGTTCATCATGGCGTGGGCGCTCACCGCCGCGCTGCTGGTGGCCGACCGGGTGCTCGGGCGGGTGGCGCTCACGCTGCTGCGGCGCCGCGGCATCGGCGTGGAGCGGGTGTTGGTGGTGGGCAGCGGACGCCTAGCGCAGGCCGTCATGTACTTCCTCACCACCGAGCCGGGTATCAGCTACCGGCTGGTCGGGTTCGTCCACCCCCACGCCATCCAGGACATCGGCCGCTTCCAGTGCCTGGGCGCCGTGACCGACCTCGCCCAAACGCTGCACAGCCACCAGATCGACGAAGTGATCATGGCGCTGCCGCCGGAGGAGCATCAGCTCCTCTCGGCCATGACCGGGGCCTGCGCCGGCGAGGGCGTGGCCTACAAGGTGGTGCCCGACCTGTTCGAGATGAGCATCAGCCTGAGCCCAGTAGATGTGGCCGAACTCCGCGGCATCCCGCTCATCGGCCCGCGCGATCTCACCATCCGCGGCAGCGACCTGCTGCTGAAGCGGGCCATGGACATTGCGGTGGCCGGCACGGTGCTGTTGCTGGGGTCGCCCCTCTGGCTCGCCGTCGCACTGGCCATCAAGTGGGGGTCACCGGGACCGGTGGTGTTCGTACAGCGGCGGGTGGGCAGGGACGGCCGGGTATTCGACGCCCTGAAGTTCCGGTCTATGTACGTGGATGCCGAGCGTCGCCAGGCCGAACTGATGGCCCACAACGAAGCTGATGGCCCTATCTTCAAGATGCGCAACGACCCACGCATCACCGGCACCGGCCGCTGGCTGCGCCGCACCAGCCTGGACGAACTGCCACAACTGCTGAACGTGCTGGCCGGCGACATGAGCCTGGTGGGGCCCCGCCCGCCATTACCGTCGGAGGTGGAGCAGTATGAGGACTGGCACCTGCGGCGGCTGTCGGTGGCGCCCGGCCTGACCGGCATGTGGCAGGTGAGCGGCCGCAGCGAGCTGCCCTTCGACGCGATGGTGCTGCTCGACATCTCCTACATCCGCAACTGGTCGCTAGGCCTCGACCTCCAGATCCTGCTGCGCACCATCCCCGCCGTCCTCAGCGGCCACGGCGCCTACTAGCGGCAACCCACCTCATTGGAACCCACGCCCCTACGCCTCATCGTGTTCTCCGGCCTGCCCGGCACTGGCAAGTCCACCTTCGCGGTGGAGGCGGCCCGCCGGCTGCAGAGCCCGCTGTACAGCAAGGACGAGTTGCACGGCACCCTCGCGCGCTCCGGCATGGGCTACGACCGCGCCGGCTGGATGAGCTACGAAGTGATGTCGCTGCTGGCCGAAAACCAGCTCAAGCTGGGGCAGTCCGCCATCCTCGATAGCGTCACTGCCTACGAACGGCTGCGCGCCTCCTGGTGGGACCTAGCCAAGCGCCACCAAGCCCGCTTCCTGCCGGTGGAGTGCATCTGCTCCGACCCCGCCCTGCACCGCCAGCGGCTGGAGGAGCGGCAGCGCGGCGTGCGCGGCATGCGCGAGCTGGAGTGGTTGGACGTGGAGACGGTGGCCGCCCAGTTCGAACCCTGGTCCATCGACCGCCTCGTGCTTGACAGCGCCCAACCCCTCGCCAAAAGCCTCACCACCCTCTGGGCCTACCTGGAGGGGCAGGACTAGGGGCGCCAACCGTTCTACCCCCATCAATCCTCTCCCACCAAGGGGGAGGATTGGGCCGCACCACGCCCGCGACTCCTGGCATAATGGCCTCACCATCCGCCGGAGGCCCGCTATGAACGAGACCCTCACCGCTATCCTCGAGTCCACCGAGCCGGAGCGACTCGCCACCGGCTTCGCGTTCACCGAGGGGCCGCTGTGGGACCCGCAGGGCTTCTACTACTTCGTCGACATTCGCACCAGCCGCCTGTACCGGTTGCGGCCAGGGGGCCAGCCCGAGGTGGCTCGCGAGAACACCGGCGAGGGCAACGGCGCCACCTTCGACCCCCAGGGCAACGTGGTCATCTGCGAGGGCGGCAACCGGCGCGTCACCCGCATTCACGCCGACGGCTCGGTGACCGTAGTGGCCGACAGCTACGAAGGCAAGCGCCTCAACCGCCCCAACGATGTCATCTGTGGGTCCGACGGCAGCATCTACTTCACCGACCCGGCCGGCCGGCTGCCGTTCGCCGACCGCGAACTGCCCGCCGCCGTGTACCGGGTGGCGCCCGCCGGCACCGTGCACCTGGTAGCCGAGTGCGAGCTGCCCAACGGCCTAGCGCTCTCGGCGGATGAGCGGACACTTTACGTTTCCAACACACGTCTGCAATACATGCACGTGCTCGACCTGGCCGCCGACCGGTCGGTGGTGCGGCGTCGTATCTTCGCCGACATGGCCTCGGAGGAGACCGTGGGCGTGCCTGACGGCATGAAACTGGACACGGAGGGGCACATATACTGCACCGGCGCGGGCGGCGTGTGGGTGTTCACGCCCGACGGCTTCCGGCTCGGTATCATCCGCCTGCCCGAGCAGCCCGCCAACCTGGCATTCGGCGGCGACGACATGCGCACGCTATTCCTGACCGCCCGCACCTCCGTCTACACGCTGCGCACCAAAGCGCCCGGCCTGCCCGGCCACCCCTGGCGCGGCCGTTGAGCCAAGCGGGCGTCATGAATGCCGCCCCTACCACCAAATGGCCGTCAGGGCTGTAGGGGCGCAATGAATTGCGCCCGCGGCCATGAGTCAATGTCCTGCGTTGGGGGTTCCCAGCGCACCTTCGCCACGGTAGCCGGTGCCCGCTGGCATATAGCTGCGCTGTCCGGTTGCCTTCCGAAATGACGGCACTGAGCCCCGGCCAGCTTGGCAGAGATGGGCGCCGTAGCTTTATGCCGTCTTGAACTGCCAGGCCGGTGGCCACGGCACCGATGTGCCGTCGCCCTGCACGCGCGGCCGTACCCGCCAGTAGTAGGTGGACGCCGCCTGCAGCGGGAACGCCGGCGGCACGGTGTAGCTGTTCGGCGGCGCAGTTACCCCACCATGCCGCAGCTCGTAGTACAGGAAGGTACTGTCACCGAAGTCGGCTGCCTGGCTCACCTGCACCTCGTAGTAGAACACGCCGGGTTCGGCGTTCTGCCACACCAGTGCGGGCGTGAGGCCCACCACGATGGCGCCGGTAAGCGGAGCGATAGGGCTCAAGCCGCTGGTGGACGGTGGTGCGGTGCGGAAGCTCCCCTCCACCCACTTGCTCCACCCATTGTCGTTCTCGCCCAAGCCGGTGGCTACCGTGCTGGTGCGCACCCGCCAGGTGTACCCCATGCCGGGCAGCAGCACATACGGCCCTGCGCCCAACACCGGAGCTTCCAATAGGAATTGGCCGCCGGTCACCTGCGGGCCATCGCCAAAGATGAGGTTGACGCCCGGTCCATCCCGCCGCGCCGGTACCACCTGCAGGTGCGCCTGTGTCACGTTCAACGGCACCATCCAGCTCAGGGGTACCGAGACACCGGGAGCCAGCGGGGTCGAGGGTGCTGCAAGCCCCGAGGGCGCCGCCAAGTCGACCCGCAGGGCGAACGACCCGGCCTGCAGCGTGCGGCCGTGCACCGTGCCCGATATCTGGTCGCCGGGTAGGTCCACCCACGCGCCCGTGCTACTGTCGAACCGCGCCAGCCGCAGCCGGCCGATATCACCACTCGCCAGCCGTAGATCTTCGGCGGCCGGCAGCACCTCCAAGTCTACTTCGCGGTCAAGTTGCACCACGGCGGTGCCCTGACTGCCGGTCCAGGTCACCTGAAACGCGACGGTGCCTGCGACCGTACCGGCCGGCAGGTTGGCCGGTGCCGCCTGCAGACCCACCGTCACCAGCAACGTGGGGCTGGTAGCCAGCACACCGGCCGGAAACGTCAGCCTCACGCCGGCCTGAGTGACGGTACCGCCGGTTGCAGTGGTCACACTGCCAGAAGCGCCGGGAGTGGCCGTGGGCGCTGGGGTGGCCGTGGGGATTGCGGGTACGGGGGTCACTGTCGGCGTTGCGGGCGCAGGTGTGCCGCCGTCGGTTGTTACCGTCACGCTGCTGCCGGCAGAGGTGGTTACCGGCACCTCTAGCCCTACAGATGCCGCGCTGTTCCCAGCCATAAAGGTGATAGTGGCCGCCCCAGAGATCTTTGCGCGCAGCGCCATGGTGGCTACCTGCAGCTTGCCGGAAACTGGGGCCTGTCCGGGTGTGATGCCGGCGACGTATTGCACCTCGCCGGAAGTCGCGTCGAAGCTATTGACCAGTTGTGTGGGTAATGCGGCGCCCGGCGTTATCTGGATGCCCGGCTTCGTAGTATCGGCATCCACCACTTCGAGCTGGTTGACGGGTATGCGCAGGTGGACTTCGATGGCGTCCACCGGCTGAGTGCCCGTGTCGGCCCAAATAGCCACCGTGAAGCTGCTGCCCGGCGCCACGGTTTGCGCCACCGGGTCGAGCGAGAGCGCCACGCTGCCGGCCGCTGACGCGCGTTGGGCGTTGCCCGCCAGCATGCCGAGCACCACCAACGCAGCCACGGCTGCCGCACCGATGCTCCACCTGTTTTTGCGCTTTACCATCACAACGCTCCTCCGGGGACAGGGGAGCGGCGGTCCGCTCTGCGGATCGCCGCTCCTCCTCTTAGTCCTTGGTCGTGTTACGGCGCCTGGAATGACCCCGTGGTCGACCAGTCGACCGGCTGGCCATCACCCTGCACCCGTGGCCGCACCCGCCAGTAGTACGTGGTAGCGGCCTCCAATGGGTACTGGCTTGGTATCCGGTAGCTGTTGGCAGGAGTGGTGATCGCCCCATGGCGCAGCTCCCAGTAGAGGAAGCCGCTGTCGCCGAAGTCCGACGCCTTGCTGACCTGCACTTCGTAGTAGAACACGTTCCTGTTCGTGTTGTCCCAGGTCAGCGTCGGCGTCAGCGACTCGACTATTGCTCCCGGTTGTGGACCAACCAGCGAGATGCCGGCGCTGGTCGCCAACGGCGTGCGGAAGCTACTGGTCACCCAGTTGCTCCAACCCGCCGAGGTCTCGGTCATTGCGTCCGTCGAGATCGACGTGCGAACCCGCCAAGTGTACGTCATGCCCGGCAGCAGCACGTAGTTGCCCTGGCCGAATACCGGCGCGTTCACCTGGTAATTCAGCTCGGCGTTCCGGATCAGGTTGATGCCCGGACCATCGTTGTTGAACGGCAGGATCTGGATCTGGTACTGCGTGGTGCCGGCCGGGTTCTTCCAACTCAGCAGCGGTGCGTAGTTGTTGGCCACGAGGCCCGATGCCGGCTGCAGCGTGTTCGGCGTGGGCAACTCAGCCATCACCGAGAAGATGCCGGTCCCCTTCGTCGTGGCAGTTAGCACCATCGCCACCGAATCGGCGCTGGCCCCTAGATCGACCCAGCGCTTCTTTAATGGGTCGGTGTCGTCCAGCCACATCAGCCGCACGCCGGCGAGCTGGCCACCCGCCGCCGTCACGTCCGAAGCGTTGTACCGTAGGCGGATGGTGACTGCTTTACCCAGCGAGGTCACCGGCTTTCCGGCTCCGTCCTTCACTTGGAAGTTGACCGCGTACGACCCGAAGGCGTGGCCCTCGGCCACCGGCACCTTCGCTGTCCCCGCAGCTTCCAACCTGATTGCAGTGGTGCTACTGCCGTCGCTGTCCAGCGACACCGTGTCGAGCGAGGCGGTGCTGTTGCCGCCCAGCGACCCCGCCGGGAAGTCGACACTCGATCCATCAAGCGTCAGCGTGCCGCCGCCCGGGCCCACCGACATCGAGGTGGAGTCCGTCGGTGTGCCGGTTGGCCCGGTCGAGCCACCACCACCACCACTGCCACCACCACCACCACCACCGCCCGCAGGTGCCGGTGCAGGTGCCGGTGCAGGCGTCGAGCCACCGCTCGACGAGAAGATGGTGAACTTGGTGAGGTGGTCAGTCTCGCACCTCACGCTGCTGACATTTGCGCCTTGCGTCGTCTGCGTGCAGTTCGACAGCGTCACCCAGTTGCCCGTGGCTTCGTTGAAGAAGCCGGTGCCGCTGAAGCTGCCCGACACGGAGCCGTAGATCGACAGCGTGAGCGGGCTGTTGAACTGCGTGATGAGCTGGTTGTTGCTGTTGGTCACCCTGATTTCGATGGCCACTGGGTCACCGTCTGGCGTGGTGAGCACCGGCGTAAACGTGCCCGTTGGCGGTGCATCGGTGGTCACCTTGATGTTGACCGTGATGGGGTTGCCCGTGTTGCCCGCCGCCGTGGGTGGCACCACCAGAATCACCAGACCGCCGGGGATCCTACCGTTCACGCTGCAACCCTCGGTGTCCAGACATTGCGCCGTATCCGGCGACTGGACCTTGATGGGAAGGAGAACGATGTTCTGGCCGGTGAGCGACCCACCGGTGGTATCCAGGCCCGTCAGTCCGGCAGCGCGGAAGCCGTCGGCGGTGGCCCCCACCCGCCAGGTGCCGGCGCCCACCGTCATGCAGTACCCCGTTGGGGCCGGCGCGTTGGCGCCGTCACAGTTGGGGCCGCTGGCGCCACGGCTCACGCTGACCGTGCGGCCGTCGCTGCTGCGAGCGGTGATGCGCACCGGCACACCCACCGACGGCCCGCTGACGATGCCGCGGATGGTGTTCTGCCCGCTCAACGGAGCCAGGACAAAGTCGATGCCGGTGGTGTTGTTGGTCACGTCGACATTGCGGGACTGCGGGATGGCTCCGCCCTTCGCCGCCGAGACCGTGTAGGACGCCGCCGTACCCGGCAGCGTGATGCTGTAGGTGCCGTCGGCAGCAGAGAGCACCGGGTTGCCCGGGAATGTGGCATTCACCGCGTCCACCGTCGCGCCCCCCACCGCCGTGGCGCCATCGCTGGTCACCTTACCCTTGAGGGTGAACGGTGTTGGCACCACCACGGTCAGCGACTTGTCACCCGGCACCGTGGCCGTCTGCCCGGGCAGTGTGCCAAACCCGTCGACCCAGAAGAAGAAGTTGTATGCCGTAGCGGCAACCCCAGCCTGCGAGTCGGTCGCCACTACATCAAGACTCACGGTGGATGCGCCTCGGCTTACCTCACCGTTCACCGGGTTGGCGAACTGCTGGCTGCCGAAGACCGCGGTACTTGACGCCGAGATGAAGGCGTTGACGGCCACCGGGCTGCCTCCGCCGTTGACGAAGTTGACCCGCACCGTGTTCGACGATGCCGTGAAGTTCAACACGCAGGGTACGATGACGCTACTGAAATCGAGGCAGCGCCCCGCGCTGTTGACGCCGATGAAGCGGGCGTGCAACTCGCCAGCGTTCGACGAGACCCTGGTATCACGTACCGTCACAAAGAACCCGTAGCGGGCCCCCACCGGCGGGATTGGCAGCGGCATGGTGTACGCGCCGTTGCCCGCCGTGACAGCGCCGCCCGGCGAACGGGTGGTGCTGGCGTCGGGGCGCACGCTCACGTTCGCGCTCCCTAGCAATGCACCGTCCACCCGCACTGTACCGGTCAGGTTCACTGAGCCCGGATAGACGATGTCGAGGCTGGCGGCGCCAATAGTCGTCGAGGGCACGATGTCGGCAATGCCGTTGATGTCGGCGTCCAGCGAGGTCGTACCACGGTATACCGCCGTCGCCATCACTTTCCAGAAAGTGTTGGGGGGCACCGGCAGGGTGAAGTTACCGCCAGCAAGGGAGGGTACCGTGACCGTGCGGCCACCAGCGGGCGGCTGTGGATCGGCGGCCGTGGCGGGGTCAACCTCCACCGCGGTCAGGTTGGCGCCCACGATGGGGGTGGTGCCGTTGGGTGCGAATACTCGGCCAGTCAGCGTCACCCCAGGTTTCACAAGGGTGAACAACAACGTGGCCGCGGTCGGCGATTGCACGCCCGCCGTGCTCATCGCAACGGCTCGCGCCTCCGCCGGCCCGAAGCCGACCACATCGACCGAGAGCACACCGTCTCCCGGAGCCATGGTCACGCTGAAGGGCACGGTGGCTGCGGCCGCGCCGTTGGTGAAGTTGGTGCTGAAGCTGAGGCCAAGCGACGGCTGGCTCAGCAAGACGCGCACGTCGGCCCCCGTCGGGATGTTGATGGCGCTGCCTAGGTTGTCGATCGCTTTAATGTTGCCGCTGAGCGTCTGGGTGCCCAGCGCGAACGCTGGGAGCGTCACCGAGTTCGCCGTGGGATCACACGCCGCGCAGGTCACGGTGATGGTCTGCGCCCCGGCCGTCCCGCCCAGCGTGATGGTGCTGCGCGCCTCACCACCATCGTCGGTGGTTACCGGGGTGGTGGCGCTGCCGCCGCCACTCACCGCAAAGGCCACCTGCACGCCCTTCAGGCCCTCGCCGTTCTGGTCCTGTACCGCCACGGCCACCTGCCGCTTGAGGGTGGTGCCGACCACGCCGGTCTGCTCACCACCGGTTCCCGGAACCAGCTTCTTGGTGGCGGTCGCGGGGGCGCTGAAGGTTACCTTGGTGAGTGTGCCCGAAGTGACGTCGACGCTGTAGTTGCCTGCGACGCTTCCCAGCGTCAGGGTGCTGGACGCTTCGCCGTCGCTGTTGGTGGGCACATTGACCGTCGCGGAAAGCGACTGGCCGGCTGCCGCAGGTGGCACCGTATTGAAGGCAAAGGTCACGTTGATGTTAGGGATCGGCTTGCCCGACGCATCGAACACCCCTACCACGAACGGCTTCGGCAGCGCGCTGCCGGTCAGGCCGGCCTGGCCATCACCGGAGGTCTTGCGTAGCTCCGACGGCACTGGGGCCCTTGCGGTCTCCGAGAACGTCAGCGGCGATGGCGAAGGCGTGAGGCCCGCGGAGGTGGCGGTCACCACATACAGCGTCGCCGCGTTTCCGGCGGTGCTTGCCACGCTGCCCAGAGTCAGTGTGGTGGATGCGAAACCACCGGTGTCGCTGGTGGAATTGACGGTCGACTGCGCACCGGCGGTGTTCGGGTCGACGTCCTGGCCAGCAGCCGCCGACGGGGTGTTGGTGATGGTCCACGTGACGGACACGCCGTTCACCGGGTTGCCCACGATGTCGGTAACCTGCACCACCAGCGGATTGGGCAGCGCTGTATTGATCAGCGCCGATTGCCCATCACCGCCGCTGACCCGCACCAACTTCGCCGCTGCGCCGGCCGTGGCGGTGGCCTTGAACAGCGCCTGCGGGCCGGTCATGCCGGTGAAACTGGCCGACACAAGGTAGTCGCCGGTCTTATTGCCGAGGGTGACGCCAATGGACGCTTGCCCGTTGGCGCCGGTGGTGCTCACGCCACCGTTCGATACTACGTTGCCGGTGGTGCCGTCGGGCTTGGAGAGGAACGCCCACTGCACCAACTGATTGTTGATGGGATTGCCGCCCACGTCGGTGACCAGCACCACCAGTGGGCTGGCCAGCGCGGCGCCTGCGGCGCCCGTTTGCGGGGTGCCACTGAACGCCGAGACGAAAGCGGCCGGGCCTGGGTTACCGGTGGCGTGGAATACCACAGGCGAACCATTGAGCCCGCTGCCGGCCGCCGATACCGTGTACGCGCCGGACATGCCGCCTAGCGTCAGCTTCATGCTGGCCTGGCCGTTAGCGCCGGTGGAACTGGTGGCGGCCTGCACTTGTCCTGGGATGCTTGCTCCCGCCGGCGAGGTCACTGACTCCCAGACCACGACGAAGCCCTGCACTGGGTTGCCGCCGGCGTCGGTGACCAGCACCACCATGTCGCCCAGCGTGCTCAGCACCACGCCGTTCTGGGGATCGCCCGATACCAGCGAGATGTTTGCCGCGGGGCCGGCCGTTGCCGTGGCCGTGAAGGTGACCGGCGAGCCCGAGAGCCCGCCCGAGGTGGCGGCCACGGTGTACGTGCCCACCTTGCTGCCGAGCAGCAGGCCGGCAAAGGCCATGCCGTTGCCATCAGTGCTCACGGTCACCGAGGTACTTGCCGCAAGGGGAGCGTCGACGGGGCCTGCGCCGGACAGACTCTGACCGGTCGCGTTAATGGGCTGGCCCGTGATGGTGAAGGTCACGCTGGCGCCCGGCGCATTGTTGCCGAACTGGTCCGTCACCTTCACCGCAAGGGGGTGGGGGAGCGGAGTGTTGATGGGGGCGGACTGGTTATCGCCGACCGCCGCCTTGCTGATGATGGCCGCCGCGGCCGGGCCGGCCGAGGAGGTGAAGGTCACCTTCGGCACGGTTTTGTAGGTGACGTCGACCGCATACGCCCCGACCTTGCTGCCCAGCTTCAGTGTGGCCTGGGCACGCCCAGCGGAGTCGGTGGCTACGGTGGTGGTGGTCTGTGCGCCCGCCGCCGGGTCGATATCGGCCCCGGTGGCGTCCGCCGGCTGGCCGGTGATGGTGAACACGATGTCCTTGCCGGCAGCCACCAGATCACCGTTGGCATCGCGGCCTTCGACCACGAACGGCGCCGTGAGCGGATTGCCCACCGTACCGCCCTGCGGCGGGGTGTTGCCGGAGATGATGGTCAGCGATGCGATGTCCATCTGAGCGGTGGCGTTGAAGGTCACCGCCTCGCCGCTGTCGGTGAACGCGGAGTTGTTGTTGAGGTCGGCGGCGCCGCTTACGGTATACACGCCCGCCCTATTGCCGAGCGTGAGGAATGTCTGCGCCTTGCCGTCGGGGCCGCTGGGGCCGCTGGGCGGTGTCAGCACCATACCGGTCGGGACAGGGCTGGTATCCGGACTGCTCGTCAGCGTCCACAGCACCGGCTTGCCCTGCACCGGGTTGTCGTTGGCGTCGGTGATCAGCACCACGAACGGGTTGGCCAGCACCGTGCCGGCGCCACCCGTCTGCGGGTCGCCGCTCACCCTGGTGATCCTGGCGGCGGCGCCCGCCGTACCGGTCGCCGTAAAGTCCAGGCTGGTGAAACCGGCCGAAGCCGCCCGCACTGTGTAACCGCCCACCTTGGTGCCCACCACGAAGGTGGCCATCGAGAGGCCGTTCAGGTTGGTGGTCGGGAACGACGGCGAGACCGACTGCCCGGTCGCGCCGGCCGGTGCCGCCGGCACGGTCCAGTCCACCGTGGCGCCCTGCACTGGGTTGTCGTTCGCGTCGGTCACCAGCACCATGAGATGGTTGCCCAGCGCCGTAGTCACCTGCGCCGACTGGCCGTCGCCGCTGGGCGTCGCCTTGAGGAACTTGGTGGCGACGCCGGCAGTGGCCGTGGCATTGAACGGCACCGGCGACCCGCTGAGCGTGCCGGAGGTCGCAGTCACGCCATAGAGGCCTGCCTTGGTGCCCAGCGTCAGCGTGGCCTTCGCCAGGCCGCCCGAGTCGGTAGGAACAGAAGCCGGCAGGATGGTATGGCCGCTGGTGGAGGGCGGGACGGAGCCGAAGGCCCACGTGACCGCGGTGCCCGCCACGGCATTACCGTCGACATCGGTCACCTTCACCACCAACTGGGCGGGAACGGCCGTACCGACCGTGGCCGACTGCGGGCTGCCGCTGACCAGCGACAGTGTCGCCGCCGGGCCGGCCGTGGCCGTGGCCGAGATGCCGATGCACTCACCGGCGTCGGTGGTGTCGCCGTCAGCGTTCATGTCGGTGCAGGCGGTCACCGTGTAAGTGCCCACCTTGTTCCCAAGCTTGAGGCTGATGTTCGCCTTGCCCTGGGCGTTGGTTGGGACGGTCCATGGCACTGCACTGCCGCTGATGAGCTGGCCGGTGGCGCCTGCGGGCGTCGACGAGAAGGTGAAGGTGACCGGGTTGTTCTGGATCGGCAGGCCGGTACCAGCAATCGCAGTCACCTCCAACAGGGTGGCGAAACTGCTGTTGACCACGCCGGTCTGGCCGTCGCCGGCGGTGACGGTGAACGATGAGGGCGCGATGGTGAACGTTTTGGTCTTGGTGACGGTGCCGGACTGGGTCGCCACTACCGAGTAGGAGCCGTTGGCCTTGTTCGGCACCACGAAGGTCGCGCTAAACGCGCCGCCGCCGTTAGGCGCCACAGAAGACGGCGTGGTGGTGATGCTGGCGCCGTCGAAGGTGAAGGTGACCGGGGCGGTTGGCGCCCAGCCGGTACCCGCCGCAGTGACCGTGAGGCCCACCGGCCCCTGGCTCGGCGTCAGGGTGAAGTCGGCGGCCGTGACGGTCACTGGGTTCGTTTTCGTCACCGCGCCGCTGATCTGGCTGACGGTTACGTTGTGGCTGCCGTCGGCGGCGTTGGCGGGCACGATGAAGACCGCGCTGAACGCGCCGGTCGGATCGGCGGTCACTGTAGCCGGCGTGGTGGTCTGGGCCGAAGCGTCAAAGGCGATAGCGACGGTCTGGCCCGGCGCCCAACCCGTGCCGCTGATGCCCAGCCCCAGCCCCCGCCCAACCGGCGAGGGTGTGGCGGTGAAGTCGGGGGTACTAACCGTTATGGGCACCAGCTTGGTGACCTGAGCGCCACCGCTGCCCTGACTTACGGAGATGTTGTGCGCGCCCGCAGTGGTGGCCGCTGGAACTGTGACGGTGCTTGAGAATCGGCCATTGGCATCGGGCGTCGGCGATGCCAGCGTGTTTGCCGGAGCATCCCACGCGATGGTGAGAGCGCCGCCGGACGGATCCCAGAACCCACCCTTTACCACTACGGGCGAACCCGCCGGGGTCGTCGTCGGATTGGCGCTTGCATTCGGTGGGCTGACTACTACGCCGGTGCCTGCCCTGATGGTCGGCAGCACGTTAGCGCTGGTGTCCGTGATGGTGGCCGTCAGCAATCTGATGGGATTGCTGCCGTTCGCCCCGGCCTTGGCCTGCACCGTGAACGTCGCGAGAGTGAACGTCCCGCTTGGGCAGGTCGTGCAAAGCTTACCCGCGGCAAATGCGATCGTACCAGCGGTGTTGTCGACCTCGTTCGAGAGACAGGTGTCGAATGTGGCCCCCGGGGTCATACGCACCGGTCCGCTACCGCAGGTGCCGCCCGCATCCAACACCTGAATGAGGGTCGGGTCGAAGGTCAGCGCGAGCTCGGCGCCGTTCACCTGCACGGTTCCGGTGTCGAGGGTGATGGTAATGGGCTGCGACGTCTGGCCCGGCCGCAGGCCGATGGCGGTCGGCGAGAGAAACACGTTGGCGCCCACCACGAAACGGCCGGTTGCGCTGATGCCGCTGGTGCCACCGATCACGGAAATGAGATACCCGCCGGTGGTGGCGTTGGGCGTTGGCACAGAAGCGCCGGTAAAGGCGCCGCTGGCATCGGTCGCCGTGGTGCCGCTGGGGGTGAGCGTGGCCGCGGTTGCCACCCAGTAGACGGTCAAGGGCTGCGCCGCGCCCAGGTTCGACCCGGCGATGGTCACCGTGGCCGCGGAAGCGCCCGCCGTTGGCGAGATGGTGATATTGGCCGGGCTTGCGGGCAGCGCCCCCACCGAGAAGGGATCGACCACGAAACTAGCCGGGACGGTCGGGGTGGTGGTACCCACCGCAGTAACGGTGTGCGGCCCGCCGCTGGCAGTGCCAGTGGGGCCGGGCGGAACGTTGAAGAACGCGGTAAACGCGCCGCCTGCATCCGCCTTCGCAATGGCGAGCACATCGGTCGTGCCGTCCCAGGCCAGCTTCACCACCTCGTTGGCGGCAAAGTTCGCGCCGCTTGCCGAGGTGCGGGTAGACGGCGGCCCCTGGGTCACGCTGAGCGTCAGGGTCGGCGGCGTCACCACCGATAGGCGTTCGGTGTCGGGGCCCACTACGCCGGGCAGGCCGCCGTCGGCCGCCGTGGGCTCCAGGCCGGTGCTCGCCAGCGCCGCCGAGCCGGCCGCCAGCGGAGACGAGGTAAGCGCCAGCAGCAGGGCAAGCCCCACCGCGGGAAGCGGGCTGCGGCGTAAACGCTTCACACCGCGCACCATTGCCGGCACTACTTTGCGCACATCGAAGGGGTTCGATACTCGCATTCCCTCACTCCTTCACCGCCGGGCCTTGGCCACGGCGCTCGCACAGGTCATTGGTTCAATCACCCACGGTCACTGCGGCGCCCTGCGACTCCACGGTCACCAGCGCACCCTGAAACGCGCCATCAACCGGCCCGCTCAGCCGGATGTCGGCCTGCCCAGAACGCACGGCCGTCAGCCGCAGCGTCCCCAGGTCATAGTCGCCGGTGGCGGCCGGCTGCCCGGGGTCCCGCCCCAGCGCCAGTTCCACCTTCCCCTGCGTAGCGTCGCTGCGGTTCAGCAACACCCACTGCAGCAGCCTGCCCGGCGCAGGCTCCACCGGCGTTGCCGGCGTCGCCACCCGCAGCAGCTCGGGCGGATAACTCACCATCAACTGCACCGCGTCCAACGGTTGGGTGGCGGACATCAGGTGCAGGCGCACCACCAGGTCCTCGCCCACCTTCACGGTCCGAGCCACCACCTGTAGGCTCACCAGCGGCGACCGCCCCAGCGGGGCCGGCTGCGCGGTCTCCGCCGCCGCGCGGGAGGTTGCCGGCGCGGGCTCTGCTGCGGCCGGCACACCGGCCGGCGCGGGCTGCGGTGCGCGCAACTCCGGCTGGGGTAGCGCAGCGGCGCCCTCGGGCGCCAGCAGCCGGGCGCCGCTCGGCTGGGATGCAGGGCTCTGTAGCGTCACCGAACCCGGCGCTACGGCGCCAAACACGCCGTCCGAGGGATCCGGCATGGCGGGCGCTGGCGGCGTTTCTGTCTGGGCAAGCAATACCACCGCCCCCAACAGCGGGAGCGCAGCAGCCACGCCAACCCGCCACCACATCAACCGGCCACCTGTGGCAGGGCCAACGAGCGGCTGCTGGAAGAGGGAGCGCCGGAACACACCGGTCCGCCGACACAGGTCATCACATGCGTAAAAGGAACCATGATCACCCTACCACGAATCTTACACACTGCCGACACACAGTCGCGCGTAATACTAGGCTGAATTGGTATCGTATGCTGTGACATTTCACACTACTGTCCGTAGTTGAGCAGACGATCCAGCGCGCATGTCATCACGACGGTACCGCGCGACCGTAACGTCGAATGATGGCTGCGTCAAGTGGCCCCTCGCCAGAACCACACCGGCCAGCCAGCGCTACGGCGCAGGATTGCCATTGGACGGCGGTGCACAGGCGCCGGCCGACGTGCCAAACCGGCTGACCACGACCGAGAAGTCCAGGATGGTCACTGCGGTATCGCCGTTGAGGTCGGCGGCGAAGGGCGCCACGCCGGCGGCGTTCGGTGTCGTCCAGCCTGGACTGCCGGAATTCTTGCCGAAGGTGGCCACCACCAGCGAAAAGTCCACGATCGTCACCCTACAGTCGCCATTGGTATCGCCCGCCAGCGTCACCGTGAACTTGTCCGTCTGTACGGCCGAGAATCCCGCGGCAACGACCTCCAATCGGTAATCAGCGCCCGACAGGTCGATCTTACAGCCGGCGAAGGCCGCCACACCGCTCGACACTGTCATAGTGGCCACCCCACCCGTCGTCTGGGCGCAGGTGAGCGCCGCGCCCGCGGCCCCTGTACCGGCCGCCAGCGCCAGCGTCACTACCGTGGCGTTGTCATCGGTCAGCACGTTGCCGGCGCCGTCCTTCATGGTGACCACCGGTTGGAAGCCGAAGGCGAACGTGCTTGCAGCGCGGATGGGTTGCCGGGTGACGGCCAACAGCTTGGGCGCCACCTGCACACTGCCGCTGGTGACCGCCAACTGCAGTGGATTGCCGGCGAGCACCACGGTGCTGCTGCTTGTCACAAAGGTCAGCGGGAAGGCGCCTTCCACCAGCCCCCGCACCTTCAGCGTGGCAATATGGAGCGTACCTGCGGGCGGGGCCTGCCCCGCCAAGACACCGGCCGCAAACGTGACCAGACCGGTGGCGGTGTTGACGCTGTTGGCCAGCACGGTCTGGAACGCTGCGCCGGGCACGACCTGGGTACCGGCCACACTTGTGTTGGTGTCTACGATCTCCAGCTTCGTTATGTCGTAGCTGACGCTCATTTCGAGGCCGTCCACCGCCTGGGTCCCGGTGTCGAGCATGATCTTCACGTCCACCGGCGTGGCATTCAACCCAGCCGTCACGGGGTTCGGGTCAAAGCGCAGGACTACCTGACCCGGCGGCGGCGTCGCTGTGGGAGTGAATGTTGGTGTCAGTGTGGCGGTGAAGGTTGGTGTTGGCGTGAACGTCTGGGTGGCCGTGGCCGTCATCGCTGGTGTTGGCGTGGCCGTTTGGGTGGCAGTAGCCGTGGACGTCCTTGTCGGCGTGAGGGTCGCAGTCGGCGTGGCGGTGCTGGTCACAGTGGGCGTGGGTTGCGAACTGTCTGGGGTAGGCGTGGGCTGGGCACTGTCAGGCGTCGGCGTCGGCTGTGCGCTCCCGGGGGTGGGGGTAGCTTGCGCACTCCCGGGCGTCGGCGTGGGCGTCGGTGGTGGTGCGGACACGGCTATCTTCCAGACGCCGCGACCGTGGGTCGCCGCGAACATCACGCTTCGTGCGCTATCGAGCACGAGGTCCGTGATGGCGACGTTTGGGAACCCGGTGCCGTACAACACCCAGGCCGCGCCATCAGTGCTTTGATACACGCCGAGGTCCGTTGAGGCGTAAAGGGTGGGTGGGGTCGTCCGCTGGTCAAGGGCCAGAGACGTGACCGTTGTGTCCGGGAGGCCCCCGATGCTGGTCCATGAGGTGGCAGTTGCTGTGCGCTTGAAGACGTGCGGGCTGCCTGTTCCGCTGCCACCCAGCGTCGCGTAGACCGCGCCGTTGATAGGGTCGCAGACGATGCGCGTCACCCATTGGCCGGGGAGTCCGGACGAAATGTTCGTCCAAGTCGGAGCCGCGCTCAACCCGTTGGTGGTCTTGAACGCCTTTCCTGTACTAGTGCCAAGGTAGAAAATGCCCCCGTTCGAGGGATCGGGGCAAATTGTCGTTGCCGAGATGCCCTGGCGAGGGTCAGTTGAAAACGGGCCGAACGCTGTCCCATTCCCGATGTCCTGCCAACTGATAGCGCCGTTTCGGGTTAGATAGGGCCGGTCCGCGCCCGCGAGCAAGTTCTGACTGTTGGCAGCGTCCATCGCGAAGGGCGCAATGAAGAGCGCGCCCTGAACGTCCGACGGGCATGGGTCGCTAACTGGTTCCATCCCACACGTGCCGGCGAACCAACTTGGCCCTCCGGTCGAGGACCATGGCGTGGTGCCAGTCGTCGTCTTCCAGATACCTAAGTAGTTCTTGGAGACATACCAGGTTTTCGTTGGGTCGTTCGCATCGATCGCGTTATAACCACCATCTCCAGTAGGGAGAGTCACCTGCCATGTAGCGCCGGCCCACGTCTGGGAAGCGTTGTCTTGACTCCCTACCAGGAGCCTGTTGGGATTGGTGGTGTCGTAGGCGACTCCCGGATAGAACTGGCCGACTGTCAGGTTGCCGTTACGGTTGTCCCATTGGGCGCCGCGGCCGCCGGGCGGCGATGAGAATACGCCACCGTCAGTCCCGACATAGAGTGCCCCAGCCGAATCAAACCCGATGGCCTGCACATCGCAGTGAATGCCATTGGGGCGTGAGTGGGTAGGATCCCATAGGTAGCAGTAGGGGTTCGGGACGCCAGGGGACGAAAGATAGGAGACCGCTCCTGGGGTCGTTGACGTGGGCCACTGGTAGCTGTAAAGGTCGACCAGCCCGAAGAACACGTAATGATCGTCCAACGGGTCTACACCGAGTGATAAGTCGTACCCAGCCTGATCGAACTCGCTCTCTTCGCCGCTCGGATCGCTCGGAAGAGGCACGTCCATCGGTGCAACGAGTTGTCGGAAGCTCGATCCATAGTCACTCGATACCCACACGCCCCACCATGGCGCCGTCTTCCCTCTCGCATCCAATAGGCAACTGTTCGTACACTGCATGCTGGCGTACACATAGTTCGGGCTCGCCGTGTCTACGGCGATGGTGGTTCGGCCAACACTCTGAAATGGTCCAACAGGCCCGCCTAGGCTGCTCGCAGTGAAAACACCAGTACTCGCTTGGTAGCGCCAGACTCCGCCGCATCCAACTGGGCACGTAGCGGAATAGAAGAACCCACCAAGGTTAACGATGTCGGAGTTTCCAGAGTTGACCTTAACGCTCGTCCAACTGCCGCTTACCTTCTGCACTAAAGTCCACACTCCGCCCGAGAAAGCGCCGACGTAGAAGCCACCGGACGCGGCCACATAGAGCGTGGTCCCAGCCGGACTCATGTCCATGGCGTAGATGGCCTGTCCGGTGAGAACGCTGGCACCAATCGTCGACCAACTACTGCCACCGTCACTCGAAGACAGGATGCCGGCCCCGAAGTACGAGTACCGGGATGTGCCGTAAGCCTGGTTACTCTGCGTGATGTCGCCCGTAGCCGCAAACACACGCTGGGTGTTTGTAGGATCCAGCACGATGGCGGTGACGGCCAGTGATGCCTGCATGTCGGTCAGCGGGGTCCAGGTTGCGCCCTTGTTCACCGTCTTCCAAACGCCACCCATAGCCGCGCCGACGTAGATCGTGTTGCCGGAGGTGTCGGCCGGGTCGGGCACCACGGCGTAGACCCGCCCTGCGACGGGGCCGCCACCAGGGATCTGCCCAGCGTTGGTCGGCGAGGGGCCAATGCTGGTCCAGGCCGGCCCCACGCCCGAGGCAAGCGGGGCTGGTGAGCCACAATTGGACGGCGAACCTCCAGGCAATCGCGGGGTCGCAGAGCGTGGGACCGGGGCCAGCAGAGGCTGCCCGGCGGGCGCGGGGTTCCGGATGGCATAAAAATACTCATCGGCTTCTCGCTTGTGCGAGGACGGTGCGGCCGTAGTAGGGCCGGTGGTGGGTGCAGGTTCCGTAGTGGCGGCAGGTAGCTGGTTTGGCCCGGTGCCCGGCGTCGCGGCCGGCACAGTGAGGGGCTGTGCCGGGCCTGGTGAGAACGCCGGTGACTGGGGTGCTGCTGGCGCAACAGTCGCAACCGCAGTGGGAGTCGGCGGGCACTCGGGCACGCGGACGCTCGCCGACACATCGCCCAGCAGGGGTGACAGCGCGATCGCCACCAGCGCGACCGCAATCCCAGCACGCATACCGCGGGCGAACCAAATCGGCATTGCAGAAGCCTCCGTAGTCATTTAGCCGGCCATCTCGAAAAGGGAGACGCTGACCCCCTCGAACCGCTGCGCTGCCAGCAGGTGGCCGTGTTGGTTCAGCCACTCTCGGCTGGCGGCCTTCGGGTCCCAAAGCCATTCTTCATATTCAATCAACCACACACGCCGCAAGCTGGCAGCGGCCCTGGCTACGTCCTGTGGAATCCGGCTCGCAACGGCCTCTGGGGAGGCCCCGACACTGTAGGGGAACGGCACAGGGCGTAGCCCGTCGACACGGAAGTAGTAATAGAACGGACGCTCCCCGTACCCAGCGAGGAACCCGATGCCGTCGCCGGGCTGTGCGTTCGCCCTCACGTACTCGGCGGTCTTGCGGAACTCCGGCCGCACCTCGGAAGGGCTCGCAAACGACCATGCCCACAGCAGCGTGATGCTCGCCATCGCCGCCCCGCCGATCAGGCGGTCACGCCGCCAGGTGTTGAGCAAGCCAAGGCCAATCGCGAGGTAGAAGGCAGGGGCAATGATCATGAAATACCGCGGCATGAACCCTGGCACCCGCCAGGAAACCAGGAAGAACGCGACGACGGGGACCCCGAGGTACAACGCAAGCCAAAAGCGTGGCCTGAGGCCGGCGCTGGCGTGGCCGGGACGGGCGACGAACGCCATAACGAGGCACACGGCGAAGGGCGCGACCAGGGGCAGCGATTGAACGTCCTCGCGCTGCAGGCTGAAGCGAAGCGCCAAGGTCGTTAGCAGCTCCGGGAAGGGAACGAAGCGCAATGGGGTCTCGTAACCGCTGAGGACCGCGGGTATCTCCCAAGCCCCAAGCGGCGCGTACGCCGCTAACACGAGACCGGCCGGCAACGCGACGCTACGCCAATCTCTCCGTCCGTCTGGTGGGGTCAGCACAACCCCCCCAGCGTGAAACAGGAGCACAAAAACGAAAAACAGGTGCGTGAACAGCCCGGTGATGGCGGCGAGCACGTAGGCGGCCCGCCAGCGTCCGGAATTAGGTTCCAAGGCTCGGAGCAGAGCGTAGGTGCTGAGTACGCTGAGGCAGGCAACAATGGTATACATCTTGGCGTCCTGCCCGTACCAGCGCAAAAACGGGGAGCCAGCGACCAGCACGGCAGCGATGCACCCCAGCCCGATGCCGCCCAGCGTCCGTCCGAGCGCAAAGGTCAGCGGGATGAGGAGCACAAGCGCCATTACCGATGGAAATCGCAGCGCAAGCTCGCTATCGCCAACGAGCGCGAGCCAAGGCCGCATGACCAGGAAGAACAACGGTCCGTTTTGAGCTGGGCCGGTAAAGGTAGCGAGGAACTTCGAGAGGGGCTCGGTAGCAAAACCGAGGGTGTCAACCTCGTCGAGGGAAAGGCTTTGCGCAGAGAGTGAGAGCGTGCTGAAGGCGAACACTACAAGGACGCAGGCCATTACAGCGAATCTCGCGGGGGCCACCCCCACGAAAGTAACCCACTTGGGTCGCGCTTGCGGCGCGAGCGCCTCTGCCCAGCGCCTGGTATGGCTCACCTGCGTGTTAGTCTCAGTAACAAGCGCCTGACCTCACGTCGAGAATCCCGTGCGACAGCGAATCCTGACCCCGCCCGACGCGCGACACAATAGCAGATATTGCACAACGATGCATGCTATTTATCAAAGACTCATCAAAGGCCCGCTTACTTGCAGCGGGCGCACTCTTATCGATCCAGCCAGACAGCGCGCCGCCGGGCTGCAAGTCGTAAAGGCACCGCAAGCCGGCGGCATTGTCTGCTTCTGCAAAGTTCGCAGTCCCTTGATCGGGGAGCCCGCCTCAGACGCGACCGTGACCCTGGCCACCACCAGCGGCAGCGGACAGATCGACACTCAAAAACCTAACAAAAGGCCCCCTGGGCAGGGTGCCCAGGGGGCCTATGAAGCGGTGTCCAGGTCTGGAGGAGTACCGGGCTAATCGCCGATCATCTGATAGATCTTGCCCTCGGTTTTAATGGAGGGCGAGATGACGATCTGCGCTTCGTGCATCTCCTTGATGTGGTCGGCGCCGCACATGCTCATGCCCAAGCGTAGTGCACCCACCAGGTTCTCGGTGCCGTCGGTGCGCGAAGTCGGGCCGAAGAGCAGCTTCTGCAGGTCGTTCTTCACGCCTACGTGCACCCGTGTGCCGCGCGGCAGGGCCGCGTGCGGCGTAGCCATGCCCCAGTGGTAGCCACGGCCCGGCGCTTCCTTCGTCCCCGCAAAGCTGGAGCCCAGCATCACGGCATCGGCGCCCGAGGCAAAGGCCTTGCAGATGTCGCCGCCGGTGCGCATACCGCCATCGGTGATGATGCTGACATAGCGGCCGGTCGCCTTGTAGTAGGCGTCGCGGGCGGCGGCGCAGTCCATGGTGGCGGTAATCTGCGGCACCCCCACGCCTATGACCTCGCGCGAGGTGCAGGCGGCGCCGGGGCCGACGCCCACCAGCACCGCATCGATGCCGGTCTCCATCAGCTCCAGCGACGCACTGTAGCTGACCACGTTTCCCACAATCACGGGCACCTTGATGGTGCGCTTCAACTCCGCCAGGTCCAGTCCCTTAACACTCGTGGAGCGGTGCCGGGCCGTGGTCACGGTGGCCGCCACGTCGATGATGTCGGCGCCGGCTTCCACGCACAGCGGGGCGAGACGCTTGGTGTTGGCCGGCGCAATGGCCACGGCGCACACGGCGCCCGTCAGCTTCACCTGCCGGATGCGCTCGGCGACCAAGTGCTCCTTGAGGGGCTCGGTGTAGATCTGCTGCAGCAGCGCGGTCACCTGGTCGCGGGGCGCTTTGGCAATCTGCTCCAGCACGGCGTCAGGGTCGTCGTACCGGCACTGCACGCCTTCCAGGTTCATCACCGCCAGGCCGCCCGCCTTGTGCAGTTCACCGGCAAAGTGGGGGTCCACCACACCGTCCATCGCGGCAGCCAGGAACGGGATGGTGAACGAGAAACCACCAACGGTCCAGGTCGTATCCACCTGGTTGGGGTTGATGGTCACGTCCCCCGGCACCAACGACACATCGTCGAACCCATAGGCACGGCGAAGGGGTTTGTATTCTGGTTCGAACATGGCCACCTCCCTCCAGAACTGAGAGATACCCCTACTATATCTAGTGCAGTGGGGCACCGCAATAACAACATCTAGGGTGTCAGGGCCCAACAATAGAGATTGAACCCTACCCTATTGGTGCGGGAGTGTACCAGCACTCCCGCACCAGGTCAACTGCGGTCTAGTGCCGGCGCGGGCCACCACCACCACCACCCGGCCGGCCGTTGCGGCCGCCCGGGCCCCCGCCCGGTCCGCCCTGCCGGTCGTCGCGGCGATAGCCGCCACCCCCGCCCTCGCCGCCACCCGGCACGCTCGCAGGCTCCTCGCCCTCAGGCCGCTCGCCGTTGGCGTCCGCCAGCAGTGCCCGGCGTGACAAGTTGATGCGGCCCATGCGATCGATCTCGGTGACCACCACCATGATCTCGTCGCCCACCTGCACCACGTCCTCCACGCTCGGCACCCGGTAATCGGCCAGTTCGCTGATGTGCACCAGGCCTTCTTTGCCGGGCAGAATCTCGACGAAGGCCCCGAAGTTCATGGTACGGGTCACCTTGCCCGTGTAAATGCCGCCCACCTCCACATCCTTGGTGAGCGCATCGATCATGCGGATGGCCTTAGCGGCCTGCTCCTCGTTGGTGGAACCGACCACCACCGTGCCGTCGTTCTCCACGTCCACCGTCACGTGGCACTCATCAATGATGGCGCGGATGGTCTTGCCACCCGGTCCGATCACAAACCGGATCTTCTCCGGGTCGATGTGGATGGTGGTGAGGCGCGGTGCGTACTGGCTGAGTTCGGTGCGGGTGGAGTTGAGCGTCTCCATCATCTTGCCGAGGATGAACAGCCGGCCTGCGCGGGCCTGGCCCAGCGCGTCCTCCAAGATGTCGAAGGAAAGCCCCTTGACCTTGATGTCCATCTGCAGGGCGGTGATGCCGACCTCGGTGCCCGCCACCTTGAAGTCCATGTCGCCCATGTGGTCTTCCAGGCCGGCGATGTCGGTGAGCACGGCGTAGCGGCTCAGCCCCCCGTCACCGGTGATAAGGCCCATGGCAACGCCAGCCATCGGCGCCTTGATGGGCACACCGGCGTCCATCAAGGCCAGGATGCTGCCGCATATCGAGCCCATCGACGAACTGCCGTTGGAGCCCAGCGTTTCCGACACGATGCGGATGGTGTAGGGGAACGCCTCAGCATCGGGCAATATCTGCTTCAGCGACCGCTCAGCCAGCGCGCCGTGGCCGATTTCGCGGCGGCCCGGCGAGCCGGTGCGGCGCACCTCGCCCACGCTGTACGGGGGGAAGTTGTAGTGATGCATGAAGCGCTTGAACTCTTCCGGCGCTATGCCGTCGAGCTTCTGGCCCTCGCCGGGGGTGCCCAGCGTCACTACCGACAGAATCTGGGTTTGCCCACGGTTGAACAGGCCCGAGCCGTGAGTGCGAGGCAGAATGCCCACGTCGCACCAGATGTTGCGGATTTCGGTGGTCTTGCGGCCGTCGGGGCGTTGGTTATCGTCCAGGATGCGGCGCCGCATCTCCCGCTTGATCTCGTCGTGGAACACCTCTTTGATGTCTGCCGGCGAGAACTGCTCACCGAACTTCGCCACCAGTTGCTTGGCGTAGCCGTCCAAGCCCTCGTCGCGCTCGCTCTTCGAGAGCGCCAGGTAGCTGGCGGTCACGTCCTGCTGGATTTGCGCAGCAATGGCGTCGTACACGTCCTTGGAAATGCCGTGCTCCTCCAGCACCATGGCCGGCCGGGCGCACTGGCGGAACAACTCCTGCTGCATGTCCAGGATCTCCTGGTTCGCCTCGTGAGAGAAGCGTAGCGCCTCCACCATGGTGTGCTCCGGCACTTCGTTGGCGCCGGCCTCCACCATCACGATGGCGTCCTTCGACGCGGACACCACCAAGTCGAGCTGGCTGTCCTCCAAGTCGGTATAGGTGGGATTGGTGACGAAAGCGCCGCCAATCAGGCCGACCCGCACCGCCGATACCGGCCCCTCGAACGGGATGCCCGACAGGCCCAGGGCCGCCGAAGCCCCCACGATGCCCAGCACGTCTGGGTCGTTCTCCCGGTCGGCCGAAAGCACGGTGATGATCACCTGCACGTCGTTGTGCAGGGCCTTCGGGAACAGCGGGCGGATAGTGCGGTCGATCTGGCGGGCCGAGAGCGTGGCGTCCGTGGTAGGCCGGCCCTCGCGCTTGATGAAGCCGCCCGGGATCTTGCCCGCGGCGTACATGCGCTCCTCGAACTCAACCGTCAGCGGAAAAAAATCGGCCCCGACGCGGGGCTCGGGGCTCATGCACGCGGTCACCAGCAACATGGTGTCGCCATGGCGCACGGTGACCGACCCGCCGGCGTTGCGGGCAAGTTTTCCGGCCTCGATCGTGAGGGGCCGGCCGCCGATAGTGCGCTGCACGCGATAAACGGTAGGGGTGTTCAACTGTCCTCCACTCATGCAATATCCGTCGTCAGACGGCTGCCGAGAGAGAGACCTTTGGACCGCTGGGGACGCGCGTCGTGGTTGGCGGGCGCGGTAGCGGGGTCCGGAAGACCTTTTCTGGAGGTGGGGGCTAGCGGCGTAGACCTAGGCGCCTGATCAGCGTCTGGTAGCGGTCCACGCTATGCTTGTTCAGGTAGGTCAATTGGCGACGACGCTGGCCTACCTTCTTCAGCAGGCTCCGCCGGGTGGCGAAATCATGCTTGTGCACCTTGAGGTGCTCGGTAAGGCGAGCGATCTCGATGGAGAGCAGCGCGACCTGAACCTCAGGAGACCCTGTGTCCCCCTCGTGCGTCTTGTAGTCGCCAATAATGGAGCGCTTTTCTTCAACTGAGAGCATCGCGGCCGTTACCTTCCCTACCTCCAGAGGCCCTTGGTCTAGACGGGGCTGCCTCTGGTATTCTCTCTACTTTGCCTGTATGCGCCGAGTATAGCATGCGCTTCCACCCCTGACAACGGTTCGCGATGGGCATAGACGTATTCAATAGCTAGGTCGTTACGCACTCAATTGCCCGCCCCGGCTACCGCGCAGCGCTCGCGTCGCGTATGCTGTGGCAACCAAGCAGCGTGCCGTGCCGCATGTCACGGTCACCAACAACGCCGGCGCCCCGGCCGAGCCCGGGGCAAGGGCGCCATCACGTTCGGTCCGCCGGCAGGCAATTGCCGTGCCAAAGACCGCGGAGCAGGCCATGAGTACCAGCAGCCTCACGGAAACCCCGGTCGCCGCCGCCCAGCGGCTCGGGCCGCAGATCGCTGCGGCGGCCGGCGCCATCGAGCACGACCGCAAACTGCCGGCCGGCCTCGTGGCCGCCCTCCACGGCGCCGGCCTGTTCGGCATGCTGCTCCCGCGCTCGCTCGGGGGCGGCGAACTCGACCTCCTCACCTTCGGTAAGACCATCGAGGCGGTGGCCCGCTCCGACGGCAGCACCGCCTGGTGCCTGTGCCAGGCCTGCGGCACCTCCATGCGCACCGCCTACCTCGACGCCGCCACCGCCCGTGCCATCGCCGGTACGCCGGGCGCCATCTTCGCATCGGGCACCGGCCAGCTGGCCAAGAACCGCGCCGACATGGTGGATGGCGGCTACCGCCTGACCGGCAGTTGGTCCTTCGCCAGCGGCATCCACCATTCCACCTGGACCTGCGCTGAGGCCCGCATCTACCTGCCCGACGGCGCCGCCAAACTGCGCGCCGATGGCTCGTTCGAGACTCGCTGGATGGTGTTTCCCACCACCGGCGCCACCATCACCGAGACGTGGGACGTGATGGGCCTGCGCGGCACCGGCAGCGACACCTACGCCACCGACGGCCTGTTCATCCCCGCCGAGCGCACCCTCTCCGACCAGTGGGAGGAGCCGCGCGAGCGGGGGCCGCTCTACCAGTTCTCGCTGCGGGTGGGCTACGCCACCGGCTTCGCGTCGGTGGGGCTGGGCATTGCGCAGAGCATGCTGGAATCGTTCAAGGAACTGGCAGGCTCGAAGCAACCGCGCGCCGCCAGCAACGTCATGCGCAACAACGCCGTTATCCAGGCCCAGACCGCCCAGCTCGAAGCGCAACTGCGCGCCACGCGCGCCTACCTGCATGACACCGTGCGCACCGCCTGGGAGGACGCCGAACGCACCGGCGGCGTCACGCTGGAGCAGCGGGTGCTGCTGCGGCTGGCCACCACGTACACCATCCAGCAGGCCACCCTGGTTGGCGAAGCCGCCTACAAGGCCGCCGGGGCCACCTCGCTGTTCGCCTCCAGCCCGCTGGAGCGCCGGTTCCGCGACCTGCACGCCGTGTCGCAGCACGTGCAGGGCCACAGCCTGCACTACGAGACCGCCGGCCAATACTTCCTCGGCCTCACCCCCGACACCGCCTGGCTGTAGCGCCACCCCCCACCGGCACCGGCCCGAGCGCCAGCGCGTCATAGCCCAGTTACTCGTGGGTGCGTGCGTCGGCCGCCCGCAAACACGCCCGGCAGGTTGCCTCTGCGGTGACCCGGCGCCAGCCCCCGGTTGCAGGCCGCTCGCACAAGGGACGCGAGGCATCGCGCAGTTTCAGGTGCACGACCGGCTGCGGTGGTTGCACGCCGTTGGCTACTACGGGATAAGGAGCCGCTTCGAACTGGGTCATAGACCACCTCGCTCACTGAATCGTATCCACAACTCGGCCGCCCTTGATCGAAACCCCTGCAGCACAGCGCGCCCGGCGAACCGCGCCGCCGCCCCCAACTGCACCATCGCTCCAGGCGCGGCCAGACCCATCCGCACCAGCTCACTGGTGAGCGTCCGGACCCGCTCAATGGTCAATCGGTCGGCGCTATCGCGGGCCGGCTTCATGGCGTGCCCACCTCAGCCGGCGACGGCGGAACCGGGCCGCCGCGCAGCCAGGCCGGCGCCCACCAGTTGGCGCGGCCCAGCAGGTGCATGGTGGCCGGCACCAGCAGCGCCCGCACCACCGTAGCGTCCAGAAAGATGGAAATCGCCATGCCGATACCCAACGCTTTGATGACGATGATGTCGGCAAACGCGAACGACCCCGCCACGATGACGATGATCATGGCGGCGCTGGTAATGATGCCGCCGGTGCGCTGTAGGCCCTCCGCCACGGCTGCGCCGTTGTCGCCCAAGCGCTCGTACGCCTCCTTCACCCGGCTCAGCATGAACACCTCGTAGTCCATGCTCAGGCCGAACAGCACGCTGAACATCACGATAGGCACCGTGGCGTCCACGTAGCCTTCGGGCTGAAAGTTGAGCAACTTGCTGAGGTTGCCGTCCTGGAACAGGATGACCAGCGCCCCGTAGCTGGCCAGGATGCTCAGCGAGTCCATGAGCACCGCCTTGGCCGGCAGCACCACCGACCGGAACAGCACCAGCAGCGCCAGGTACGTGCTGACCACAATCACCAGCAGCGTGCGCGGGAATACGGAGTACAGGTCGGTCACCACGTCCATCAACTCGGCGGCGGCCCCACCCACGTACGCGCGCAGCCCAGCACCAGGCGGCATGCTGCGCACCTGGCGCACCAGCGCGGCCGCTTCGCCGGCAATGGGGGTGTATTGCGTGACCACTGACACCACGGCCACCCGTCCCTTGGCCAGCAGGTCAAGCTGCGCCCTGAGCGTGGGGTCGCCGATGGCCTCGGGGCGGCTATACAGAAACTGGTACTGCGCCCTGCTCATGGCGGTGTCCACGCTCACGATGCTCTCGGTGCGCACCACACCCGGCAGCCGCTCCAGAGCACGCGCATAGTCGTACAGCGCCCCCACCTGCTCGGACGCCAGAATCGGCCCATCGGCCTCCAGCACCACGAACAGCGGGGCGATCTCGCCCGCGCCGAACTCCCGCCGCAGGATGTCGAACCCCTGCCGCGACTCCACATCGGCCGGCAGGATGGTGACGTCGGGAGCCCCCATGCGCACCCGCAGGAACGGCGCGCCCAGGCCCACCAACACTGCCAGCACCGCCACAAACACCACCAGCGGCCGCGCCGACACCAGGCGCGCCACCCGTGTCCACAGCCCTGTCGCCCCCGGCTGGTGGGTGCGGCGGGCCAAACCGGACAGCCACGGCACGGGCAGCGCGTCGATGCGCCGCCCGGCAATCGCCAGCAGCGCCGGCAGCAGCGTCAGCGACCCCAGCATCGACATCGCCACCACCAGGCAGCCGCCCACGCCGATGGACCGCAGCATCACGTAGTCGAACAGCAGCAGCCCCGACAGCCCCAGAAACACCGTGACACCGGAGAAGAACACCGCCCGCCCGGCGGTGTCCATCGTCCGCACCACGGCGGCGTGCGGCTCCAGGCCCGCGGCCAACTCCTCCCGGTAGCGGGTCACCACCAGCAGGGCGTAGTCGATGCTGATGCCCAGCCCCAGCATGGTGGCGAGGTTCTGTACGAAGATCGACATCTCGGCAAAGTGCGCCAGCACGAATATGAGGCTGAGGGTGATGAGCACGGCGATGCCGCCCACCAGCACCGGCATGCCCGCCGCCACCCCCGACCCGAACACCACCAGCAACGACGCCAGCGCCAGCGGGAACGACAGCGTCTCCGACCGGGCCAGGTCGCGCTGGCTCACCAGCTCGATGTCGGCGTACGCGGCCGGACCGCCGGTCAGCCACACCTGCAGCCAAGTCTGCGGCGCCAGCGCGTGCAGTTCGGGCATCAGGCGCTGCGCCTCTGGCGTCGGGGCATCCAGCCCGATACCGGCATAGGTGGTATGGCCATCGGGGGAGACGAAGCGGGCGCTGCCCGTGCTGGCATAGCCCACCACCGTACGTGCCTTCGGATGGCTCGCGAGCGCCTTGAGCACTCGGTCCACCTCGGCGGCATAGTCCGGGTCGGTGGCTCGCTTATCGGGATGCGAGAACACCACCGTGAGCGAGCTGAGCGTGACGCCGAGTTGGTCGTGCAGCAGCGCCAGCCCGCGTGCGCCCTCGCTGCGGGGGTTGCTGAACCCGCCCGGCTGCAGCACCCGCGCCACCTGCGGTGCGAACGGCGCGCTGAGCAGGCAGGCCACCAGCCACACGGCCACAATGGGCCAGCGGCGGCGAACGGCGAAGGCGCCCAGGGTGCGGAACACGGTCAGGCGGTTGCTAGCGGCGTCCGGCGGTGTTCACCGCGACGCCCGCCAAGGGGTTCAGGCCTCAGCGTGGATCGGCGGCGTCCAGCGCCACAGCGCCGGGGCGAGCTTCACCATCAGCGCGGCGAAGCCAACCGTGGCGACGCCGACGACGAAGAATGCGAACGGCGCGCCCTGCCATTCGGCCAGCGCGCCCGCCGCCATCGATCCCAGCGGCGACAGCCCGGTGTTGAGCATGTAGATGCTGACGATGCGCGACCGCAGCCGATCGGGTGTCGAGATCTGCAGGATCGTCATGACGGTGGCATGAAACGAGAGCTGGACCGCGCCGAACACCGCCATCACCGCAAACGCGTACGGCAGCTCCCGCGTGAACGAGAACAGCACAACGCTCACGCCCTGCAACGTCAGCGCCACAATGGCAAACCGGCCTTTGCGGTCCATACGGTTGGCCATACTCGCCAGCAGCAGCATCGACGCCACCCCACCAACACCCGGCGCGGCCAGCAAGAAGCCCAGCGCCTCGGGCCCGGCGTTCAGCACGTCCTTCTGGAACACCGGCATCAGCGCCTGCACCGGCCAGGCCAGCATGGAGGGGATAAGCCCCACCAGTTGCAGCGACAGCATCAGCCGGTCATGCAGACAATAGGCCAGACCTTCCTTGAGGTCCTCCAGCACCGACTTCTCGCGCCGGCCCTTGGGCTGGTAGTCGATGTTCATGAAGAACATGAGCACGAACACGGCGAAGTAGCTGACGCCCTGCACGTAGAAGTTGCCGCCCGCGCCGAACGCCGCCACCATGAACCCACCCAGCGACGGCCCCACCACCTTCATGGCGTTGAACCCCACCGACGCCAGCGCCACTGCGTTCGCCACATCGGTTTTGGGCACCGTGGCCGAGACCATCGATTGCCGCACCGGCTGCACCACCGACCACCCGACCCCGGTAATGGCCGTGAACACAAACAGGTGCCACACCTCCGTATGCCCGGTGATCACGATCGTGCCCATGACGAACGCTGACACGAACAGCGACCCCTGCACCCACTTCAACACGGTGCGAGGGTCGGTGCGGTCGGCCACCACGCCGGCGAATGGCCCCACCAGCAGGAACGGGATGGCGCGCATGCCGTTCAGCGCCCCCAGCAACAGCGACGAACTGGTCAGGTCGTACAGCAACCAGCCCAACGTCACCTGCTGCACCCACTGCCCAGCGCTCAGGAAGATAGTACCGATCCACAGGTAGCGGTAATCGACGTAGCGCAGCGAAGAGAAGGTGCCTTTGTCGGCATTGCGGACAGGGGCAGGCGGCTGGGTTGGCGCCGTGGTGACGCCGGCGGCCGGTTCGGCGGGGGCGCGTAGCGTATCGGTCATGTTTATTGATGCCAGTCTCGTAGTTGTGGGACCTTCCAGGCCGCGATCACGCCCATCAGCACCACCGAAAAGCCCATGCACAGCACGGTGTCTTGCGGGCCAATGGCGGCGGTCACCAACCCGCTGGCCAGCGCTCCAGCCGGCTGAAAGCCCTGGTCCAGGAAGTAAATGCCCATCACCCGGCCCCGCAGCTCCGCCGGCACGATGAGTTGCAGGATGGTGTTGTTGGTGGCGTTGTACAGCACCTGACAAGCGCCCACCGCCACCAGGCTCAGCAGCGCCGTGGGCAGCGACTCCATGCGGCTGAACAGCGCCAGCGAGAGGCCCCAAGCCACCAGCGTCACCAGCAACACCCGGCCCTTGTGGTGCATACGGTTGGACATCGAAGCCAGCACGAGCGTGGCAACCAGCGCCCCAATGGCCGGGGCGCCCAACAGCAAACCCAGCGACTCCGGCCCCTCGTGCAGCACATCCTTTTGGAAGACCGGCATCAATAACTGGTAGGGCATGGCCAGCAGCGTGGGCACCAACTGCAGCGCCATCACCGCCAGCAACATGCGGTCGGCCGCCACGTACTTCAGGCCTTCCTTCATGTTGGCCCACACCGAAGCGGTCTGGGTTTGCTTCACCGTGCTCGGAATACGCATAGCGGTGACAGAGCCCAGCACCAGCAAGTAGGCCGCACCCTGCACCAGAAAGTTGCCACCGGGCCCAAAAGCCGCGATCAGGAAACCGCCCATCACGGGGGCCAACACCTTCAGGGTGTTGAACCCCGCCGAGGTCAGCGCGATGGCGTTCATCAGGTGCTCGCGCGGCACCGTGTCCGAGACCAGGCTCTGCCGCGCCGGCTGGTTGAAGGCCCAGGCGGTGCCGGTGATCGCAGTGAAAAGAAAGAGGTGCCACACTTCGCGATGGCCGGTCAGTACCACAGCGCCCATGATCCACGCCGTGAGCGAGATGACCACCGCCACCACGCCCACCATGCGCTTCCGGTCCATCCGGTCGGCCACCACACCGGCCAATGGGCCGAACAGCAGGAAGGGCACCGCTCGCAGCCCGTTCAGTGCGCCCAGCAGCACCGGCGAGCCGGTCAGGTCATACACCAACCAGCCCAGCGTTACCTGCTGCACCCATTGGCCCGCCGACATGCCCATGGTACCCATAAAGAGCAGACGATAATTGGGAAACCGCAACGACGCAAACATGCCGGTGGCGCCGGCCTGTGGCGAGCGTGCAGCGGTGGCCCCGGCTGTAGCGGGCGCCTGGGGGGCCGCCGGGTCCACGCTTAGTCCGCGCTCGTCGCGCAGCCGTACACGGGCGCCGGCGTGGGCAGGATGGCCAGGGGCCGATGCGCCCGCATATGGCCGAGCCCGTTCACTTCGTGGCCGCCGGCTGTGATTGCCGTGCCGCCAGCAGGACGAGATGTCGCTCCTGGTACAAGGCCAGACGCTGCCGCCACTTGGTGCGCAGCCGCTTCAACTGCTGGTACTTTTCTTCGATTCGGTCGGCCTGAGCCTGCACCACATCGATGGCGGCTCGCAACTGCGCCTCGCTGGTAACGTCGGCCGCCGGCTCCGAAAGCTGCCGCTCCAGCAGGTTGTCGGCCAGCACCAACTCCTTCATCTGTTCCAGCGAGAAGCACAGCACCCGGCGCATCTGTGAGATGTTCTTGATGCGCTCGACATCGGCATCGGTGTAAAGGCGGAAGCCGCCCTCCATGCGGGCGGGGGCGTCGAGGATGCCCTTCTCTTCGTAGAACCGGATGGTGCGCTGGGTCAAGCCGGTGCGCTCGGCCACTTCACCAATCTGTATGTACTTGGGCTCCATCCGGCACCCCCTCAGGCAGCACGCCTGTCGCTGGACCGGCGCGAACACCTACCTACCGTTTACGTGAAGTCTACACGGCATCGCGGGGGTCGGGTAGATGCGCGGGTCGCTCGCGGGTCGCTCGACGACGGCCAGTCTGCAGGAGCCAACAGCGCGCTAGGGAACGGGGCTCCCGTTACTGGCCGGGGCACAGGCCCCAGCGGTCGTCCCGAACTTCGTGACCAAGATCGAGAAGTCTTGGATGCTCACGGCGCCGTCGCCGTTAAGGTCGGCGGCAAACGGCGCCACGCCGGCGGCGTTGGGGGTCGTCCACCCGGGGTTGTTGGAGTTCTTGCTGAAGTTGGTCACCACCCACGAGAAGTCCAGGATGGACACTCGGCAATCGCCATTCGTGTCCCCTGCAAGGCTGATATTGAAGGGTGCGGTCTGCCCCACGTTGTAGCCCGGAGTCACGCCCTGCAGCACGTAGCCGAGGCCAGAGCGGTCGATCCGGCAACCGGTGAACGTGGCGACGCCCTGCACCACCGTGACATCATTCTGGTTGCAGGTGAGCACCGCGCCAATGGCGCCGGTACCGGCAGCGATGCTGAGGGTGACGACGGAGGTGTTGTCGGTGGCCACCACATTTCCCGCTCCATCCTTCAGCGTGACCACGGGCTGAAAGCCGAAGCCAAAGCCGCTGGCGCCACGGATCGTCTGACGTGTGAAGAACATCGGGCTCACAATCGGGCCGATGCTCATGGTCACGCTCCCAGCCCGCTCGCTTACACCGGCAACGGCCCGCCTCTCCCCGAGCGTGGCAGGCGCGCTATCGCCGCCCGGCAGCCAGGGATTGATGAAGTCGCGGGCAAGCTGGCCCAACGTCGGCCACTCGTCATACCCGCCGGCGGCCGCGCGCGACCACCCGAATCTCGCTGTGGTGAACACTGCGGCGAGACCGAGGAAGAGCGCTAGGACTTTCCAACGCATCGTCACGCCCATTCCTGTGGGTCATCACGGTGAGTCACAGGCCGGAGGTCACCGGGACGCAGCGTCCCGGCCGGCACCCGCCATCCTTGTGCTATGGCGCAGCACATTTGTGTTGAGGTACGCATAGGCGCTGCTACTTTCTGCGCTCGACTGAGAAGCGAATACCGAACACCCGGCCGAGGAGCGGATAACCGACCACCCCACCCAACGCCACGAGGATGAGATACGACCACGGGGCACGGGACTGGAGAGCGTCGGTCAGATTAAAGATGGTGGCGGTCAGGATGTTGCCGTGCTCCACCGTAAAGGTCAGCCGCGCCGCCGCCGCAATCCCCACCGCAGCCCCCTGGTCCGCCGCCGCGGGGCCGGTCTGCAGCAAGCATGCGTAGGTGCCGGGTTGCAGCATCCAGGGGAGCGTCAGCGTGACGGCAACGTCTTGCTCCTGTCCCGGCTGCAGGTCGAAGTGCTGTGGCCTGAAGCTGAACCAGGCAGGGTCCGGGCTCATCTCTTCCTGCCCCGCCATCGTATTCACCACCACCGCATAGCTGCCCGCCGAGGTGCCGGAGTTGGTCACCGGCAACGAGGGCAGTTGGTGCTGGCCCCCGGCCCGCAGCGGCACGTTCATGGTCAGCTTGCCGATGCCCAGGGTGACCCCAGGGTCGGCGAAGGCCGGGCGTATGGACCCCACGGCCCCCCACGCCCCGAAGAGCGTGAGGGCCAGGGCCAGTTTCAGGCGGTAGCTGGTGGTCACTCGACCGCGGTTAGTTGGCGGTTGCCACCACGGTGATACCGGTGGTGCGCGCCCCGTTGCCGGTGGTCGAGGTGGGTGTCCTGAGCTGGGTGAAGAAGTTCTTGGTGTTGGTGCCCGCGTTGGCGAGGTTCACGATCAGGCTGGTTGCGCTCATCGTCAGCGGTGTGAAGGTGCCGTTGTTGGTATTGCCGAAGCCGTGGGCGTACACGTCAGCCGCCGGCGCCGCCGCCAGGGTCCAGTCTGTGTCGCCGGCCACGGTGTGGAATGCGATGGCGCCTTGGAGGGTCAGGTCTTCGGCAGCATTCCCGCAATTGCGGGCGGTAATCTGCGGCGACACCGCGGTGCCCCCCAAAACAACCGGCCCATAGTTGATGTTGGCTGGGGTGGGAGCGTCGATGACGACGCACACCTGCGACGTGAACGTGGTCAAGGTGTACGAGAGCTGCTGGCTGGATCCGCCGGTCACAATGATGTTGCCCGCCGCACCGACCGCCCAGGCGACCCCGCCGGCCGTGGTGGTGGCGAGCAGGTCCGGGCCGGGGTTGGCGAAGGGCGTGGTGTCGGCGGTCCACAGCGTGCCGTTGACGGTCCGAATGACGGTGCCGCCGTCACCGACCGCCACTGCCGTGTTCGCATCGACAGCGAGGACGCCGTTGAGGTTATGGCTGCCTGCGGCGGTCACGCCCTGGGGCAAGAAACCGGCGCCGTTGGCGTTGCTGGCCTTCCAGACGGCGCCGGCGGCGCCAACCACCCAGACGGTGGGGATGCCGGGCGCGACCGCGATGGCGGTCAGGCCGGGTGTGCCGATGAAACCCTCTCCGCCCCAGGTGGTCCCACCATTACTGCTGACCAGGACGACATTGCCGCCCACGGCCCAGAGAAGGCCACCGGCCGCCGCCGCGCCGCGCAGGTTCTGCGTGGTCCAGTTGACGCCACTGTTCTGCTGTGGCACCCAGGTGGCACCGCCGTTGGTGGTCTTGATAATGCTGCCGAGGTCGCCGACGGCCAAGGCAGTGTTGGCGTCGATGGCGACCACGCCGTTGAGCTGGCCGGTGGTGTTGCTGCCGAGCGATTGCTGGATCCAGCCGATGCCGTCGGTGGTCTTCCAGACTGCGCCGTCGATGGCATTATTATTGCCAATCTGGCCCACAGCCCAGGCGGTGGTCGTGCCGGGCGCTACAGAAACCGCCCTCAAAGCGGGGCCGCCGTTGATGTGGGTGCTGCCCCAGGTTGTGCCACCGGTGCTGGTGCTTAGGATGTCGCCGGCCATGCCCACCGCGAAGGCAACGCTGCCGGTCGCGGAGACGCCCAGCAGGTTCTCGGTGGTCCAGTTGGCGTTGCCGTTCATCTGCTGGGTCCAGCCGGCGCCGAGCGCCTCAGCCTTTGGCACCCCGGCGGGTACCAGACCGAAGCTGAGCAGCAATGCCAGCGCCAGCCCTCCCCGGAGCACGGTCCCAACCCGGCCGCGCCCCACGAACCCAACCAGACTTTGGATGTGTACCATATGTCGCCTCCTAGGCGTCCTCTGTGTTCTGATGCTTTTCGAGCTACAGTCAAGCACGCCACAACAGCGTGTCGCATACCAGAGCATGGCCAGAGGGGCCAGAGGTTCCATCGAGGCTGCACCGACCTATACCTGCTCATACTACACTGCCCCACGATTTCGCGGAGTGACCTTCGCACCCCCTCACAGCCGCCAACGACCCGGCTCCGCACCACCTTGGAGCGCATTGGCGTCCACTGGTCCACCTGCAGTTCACGTAACTGCTCAGAGTTGGGGGGATCGCTGGCGGGTGAGTGCAGAGAGGGCAAGGCCCTCTTTGCCAGGGAGTCTGAGGGGTGTCCCCTCAGGAAGGAGCTCCTGAGGGTGGGCGGGTGGGATACGATGTGAACGGGTCCATCCTGCAGCGCCCGAAGGCAGTCGCCACCCGAACTCTGAGTAGTTACCGGCCGCGCGCACGCTTCAGCCTAAATGCTGGCAGCGTGCATGGTCGCGGAGCGCCCGCCAGACGCCGGCCGGTCAGCACCACCCTCCTGGTGACCAACGGCGACATCACCGCCCCGGCCACCCGCATCACAGGGTGGGTAAGCCAGCGCCCAAGCGGCGCCTGTTGCACCTACTCGGGCGGTAGTGTGCGCTGGGGGGGCGGTCGTCTACCGGGGTCGCTGATGGTGCGCCCCACCAGTTGAATCAACGTGGTGCGTCTCGCTTTCGCCGCAGTCGCCTCAGCCGCTTGGCCAATGGTTCGCCGAACGTCGCTATGTCTCGGTCAAGGAATTTGTTTGCGTACCGGAACAGCCGGTCATCCAGGATATTCAACTCGTGAATGAGGGCGATCGTATCTGCATCTTCAGTATCGGTTTCACGCGCAATGCCGCGCGCTCGTGACCTCCGCGACGCCACCTCCGGCCACGAAAAGAGCGAACTCAGCACACGTAGGCTTTCCTCATAGCGTTCCTGCGTCCCCACGAAGATGAAATAACGTTCGATATTGTCCAACGCCTGTTTGATTAACTGGTTATGGTTATCTCCATAACGGGGATCCATGCCTGCGATCCGGCGGGTCTGGCCGTTGCTAAATTCCTTCCATATACCCTTCTCCAGCACCTGCTTTAGTGGCAGGTTCAGAAGTTGCTGGCGCAGGGGGTTCCCTGACGGCGCTGCTCGCTCACGCTCTCGGAACCAGTGGTAGAGCGAGGCGACGCGCTCAACGGGATCCCGCACCAGCGTCAGGTACCAGCACTCGCGCGCTAGCTGCTCATGGACCCCAAAACGCAGGTGGCCTTGGAGCAGGAAGCGGATGTTGGGGGTCAGGAACGGAGAAGTAGCAATCGCCTGAAAATCACCAGAATCTTCATAGACCGTGGGCGGTGCGATTGGCATCCGCGAGAACTCGTAGGCCGTGCTGTCTTGAAGTTCGGCGGCTTCGGCGAGCTGCCTGTCCCTCGAGGCCCGGCCCAATTCCTTCGACGTCTCTTTGATGACCTCGCGCAGTGAGGTGCCGCCTGTGCGCGGGTTATGGAGAAAGACAAATAAGGGATCTTGCATCGCTGCAACCGGCGCTACTGTCGTCGGCGTGTCTACCAGTGTCACTGAACCTCCTGCTGACCAGTGCCTCAGGAGCGATGTGGCGCATCAGCAGCCGCATCCCTTCTGTTCGTTAGAGCTTGAGCATGCCCATGGGTGAGCCGAGCGCGTACGAGATGGACGCGGGCTACAGCGGGTAGGTCTCCCTGAGCAACTTGTGTTCGGCCACGTCAAGGGTCAGGAGTGAGCCGAAGCCGGGCTCTTGGAAGACCCGCGCAGCGATGGTTCGATGGATCTCTTTGTATTGTGTTGGGTCGGAGTAGAACCCCACGGCCCGAACCCCATACATGGGCGCCAGGTAGGAAAAGCCTCCGTAGGTCCCGTAGAACGCTGTGGCGTTGGCTACTAGGTGGGTCTGCACCGCCAGATTGTTCGCCGGCGTACACAGCGCCCCCATCCGGATGATGCCGGGACCTTGAGGAAGATTGATCTCGTTGTGGTCATCGACGCGGAGACCAGTCTCCAGCAGCACCACCGGGGAACGACGGGCCAAGTTCTCCACCACCCCCCAGGCGAACTCACGGTTCTCCGACGTGGCTGGAAAGGAGGCAGAGTGGTAGAACCGTACAGCAACGTAGCTTTCGGGTAGCTGCGGCAGCCCCTCAATGGGTTCCAAACCTTCTCGGCTGAGCGGGGAGAACTTCAAATGCCGCTCGAACGAGTGGAAGGATTCCCGCTCTGCCCAAAGCCGCCGCATCATGTTGTACATAGTCGAAGGGTGCAGGACGGCGGCCTTGCTCAGCCCCAGGCGCTTCCGCGCCAGCCGCAAGAGGCGCTGGTCGAATGGCCCGAGGTCCGTGTGCTTCTGCCCGCCCTGCAGCGCAATGCGCTCGGCGTTCAAGGTGCGGAACTCGTCGACCGTGAGCAGGTCGAAGATGTCTGCGTGATGTTTGGCCAGATGGTGGTACCAGACATGCGCTCCGCCCCGGGTTACGACCACCAACCGGCTGGGATCGACCCCTGCGCCGCTCGTAATGCTGGCCACGAACGGGATCCAGTACAGCAACTCGAAGCCCACTTCCGAGATCCACGGACCGACAAGGATGGGCCCTTCACCCTTCATGGCGCGCAACGCCAGTGTGTGATTGGCGGCAATATCCGCCATTCCTTGGGGTGTGGTGGTCATGTGGTTCCCTCGCTCCAAAGCAGTGGGTGTAGGGCTGCTCTGGGCAACAGCGGTGTGCGTCGAGCGCTGCGTGGCTGCCTGCGATCCCACCGCACGGCCTCTGACGGCTGCGAGCGCAGACCTGAGAAGCTTCCACCAACGGGCACGGGTTCGGGGCAGCTTCATGTGGTCTGGCGCTTCTCGCGTAGGGAATGTGCACAGGGCGCTGGAATGAGTATACTGCGCTGAGGGTACTTTCGGCTTCCTCTTCTTCCTGTCCGGCGGCGCTGCCAGCGAGCCGGCGCGTATGCTATGGTGTGAACTGAGGCGACGTGAAGGTAGGCGAGGCGCTCGCCGTCCGCAACGCCGCCTCGCCTTAGGCGAGCTTGGGCTCCCGGTCGATCAAGGACAGTGGCAGGTAACGGCATTGCGAATTCTTGTCGTCATGCGGCATGTGGGGGCGGTACGCAACTTCGAGTCGGCCTTCCGGTCCCTGGCGCTCAAGGGGCACGACGTTCACGTCGTGTTCGAGAGCCAGAAGCGCAAGCACCACATGGACGGCCAGTACGAACTTATTGACCAGATCTGCAAGGACCATCCGTCGGTGCATTACACCGATGGGCCGAGGCGCGACGACTTCGGCTGGATGACGGTGGCGGCGGGCCTTCGCCTGAGTATCGACTACCTGCGATACCTGGCGCCGCGGTATCGGGACGCTGATGCGTTGCGGGACCGCGCAGGGATCCGGGTGCCGGAGACGGTGCGCAAGCTGCTCGCGCTGCCACTGGTGGGCAGCCGGCTGGGTGTGAGCCTTTTGCAAGGGGTGCTGCGGTTCCTGGAAGGCGGCGTACCGAGTTCGGACACGCTGGAACACCTCCTGACGGACGCCGCACCAGACGTCGTGATGGTCACCCCGCTTGTGGAACTGGGGTCATCCCAAGCCGATTATGTGCGGAGTTGCCGGGCGCTTGGCATTCCGTCCGTCCTCAGTATCTACAGTTGGGACAACCTGACCAACAAGGGCCTCATCCGAGACGTCCCTGACATGGTCACCGTGTGGAACGATGTGCAGGCCCAGGAGGCCCACGAACTCCACCGGGTGCCCCGCAAGCGGATAGCCGTGACCGGAGCCGTGGCGTACGACCACTGGTTTGACTGGCGTGCCGCCACCAGCCGCGAGCAGTTCTGCCAGGCGGTGGGGCTGCGCGCTGACCGGCCTTTTATTCTGTATGTGTGTTCGTCCCCCTTCATTGCGCGGGACGAAGCCGAGTTCGTGAAGAAATGGCTGGGCGAACTCCGAAAGAGCAGCGCGAAGGAATTTGGCGTGCTGGTGCGCCCGCATCCGCAGAATGCCGCGCAATGGCACGACGTGGACCTCTCCGCCTACGGCAATGTGGCAGTTTGGCCTCGCGAGGGTATGGACCCAACCGTCTCCAGCGCCAAAGCCGTCTACTACGACTCCATCTATCACAGCGCTGCGGTCTTTGGTATCAACACCAGTGCGCAGATCGAGAGCGCAATCATCGGGCGCCCCGTGTACACCATCCTCGCACCCGAATACCGGGGCACGCAGGAAGGCACGCTGCACTTCCACCATCTGCTGGAAACAGGCGGCGGGCTCCTCAACGTGGGTACCACCTTCGAAGAACATTTCAACCAGATTGCCGCCGGCATCGGTGGCGATCTGGAGATGTCGCTGAAAAGCCGGCGCTTCGTCGGGTCGTTCGTCCGGCCATTGGCCGGACCGGGTTCGGCTGCCGACCACCTAGTGGCTGCGCTGGAGAAGCTCAATGCCCAGCCTAAGCCTCGCCCGAAACGGTCGTCCTTCGGCCGCGATATCGCTCGCTTCCTGCTTTCGGGGGCTGCGCAGAAGGCCCAGCAGCAGGAATTGGCAAGGCGAGAAGCCGCTCGCCTGAAAAAGCAGCAGGAGAAGCCGGTGAAGGGTGCCGCCGCTGCCAGTGCCGCCGGCGGAACACCGTCCCAGCCCAGTAGGGCCGGGCGGTTCGGTTCTGCGCTGCTGCGCATCCCGCCGGTACGCTGGCTGGCCCGCAAGGGCCTCCCCGTGGCCGCCCGTGGTGTTGCGCTGGTTTCCGTCGAATGGGCGCACTCCGCGTTTCAGTCGAAGGAGACGAAGTCTGCGCGGGCTGCGCTGAAGGATGTGCGGTCGGCGTTGACGCTCGCGGACCAAGAGCTTGGTCGCCTGTCGGACACGCCGGGTCTGGTCGACCCGCCATCCCAGAATGGCAAGCAGCCCGAGGGCATCGTCCCGCCACCCGCCACTCCGGCCCCGAAGCCATTGGTCGTCCAGCGCGACCTCCTGGAAGAGGCGCTGGCCGGCGTCGACGCAGAAATACGGCGGCTGCTCAGATCGCCGAACTCAGCCATCATCGCCGGCCCATGGATCGGCGAGGTGGGCTATGAACTGCTCTACTGGATACCCTTCCTGGGTGGCTTAGTCGATCGCTACCCCGAACTCGCGGAGCGCTTGGTGGTGCTCTCGCGCGGTGGTACCGCGCATTGGTACCGGCAGATCACAGAACGCTACGTCGACCTTCTAGACTTGATGCCGGCTGACGAGTACTTTACGAAGCGCGAGGCATGCTTTGCAGCAGCGGGCGGCAAACAGAAGCAGAAGAAGGCCTCGCGGATTGAAGTCGAGATGCTGCAGCTCGCGGCCGACCGCGCCGGCATCGGCGCCTGGCAGGTGCTGCACCCAGGGGTCATGTATGCGGCGGTCAACTTTCTTGCCAAAGCCGACGCCATTGGGAAGTTCGTCAAGATGGCGCGCTTCCGGCCCTTTGGCCCAGTCGGCGCCACGCCACTGGATGCTGTGCTTCCGAAGAAATTCGTGGCCTTCCGGTTCTATTACAACAACTCGTTCCCCGATACCGCGGAGAACCGTACGTTTGTTGGAGAAACGCTGCGGGCATTGAGCCGGCAGACACCAGTGGTATTGCTCAACAACGGCATGAATGTGGACGAGCATCACGACTACATTCCCGATGAGCCCTCACAGATTATTCAACTGGCGCAGCACATGACTCCGGCCACAAACCTGGCGGTGCAGTCCGCGGCAATCAGCCGCGCGGAGGCATTCTATGGTACATACGGTGGTTTGTCGTACCTGCCGCCATTCCTCCAGGTACCGTCTTACTGCTTCTTTTCCGAACAGGGCAACTTCATGCAGCATCACCTGGATCTCGCCTTCCGGGTGTTCCGCGCTCCGAAATGGGGGGACTTTGTGCCCCTTAACTCAAGGCATGCCCAAAGGGCGGGCATAGCAGCCAGCGTGCCTGCCGAGCGCATTCCTGCGTCAGCCAGATAAAGGCCTACGCCGTGGACGCTATGCTCGCCGCCTATCGGATGGCTGTTGAGCATCTTCAGGACGCCGGCAGTAGCGATCCGTTTGCCCGTGACGTACTGTTTCCCCACAAGGAGTGGCGGCGGCTCCTAGAACGCATCGACCGCCGCCCAGCAGCGCAAGAGTCCGAAGCGGTTCGAGCGTTTTTTGCTACCCTCGCGGAAACCCTTTATCCCGCGGCGAAGGGAAGTGCTGAGAATGCGGAGCCGGTACTCCAAACAATGCGTGCTGCGGGTGACGACCTGCGGGCGCACGCACCGGACGGCTTGCTGCCAACCCTGAGCATCGACATGCTGCCGCCCGAAAGCGCCTGGAAGCTGCAATGGGAGCTGGCACAGGCGCAGGACACGATGGTCGCGCTAGAGCACGCGTCGGTGCTGCAGGGGTTTCGGGAAGATCCACATGCGGTGGCCTGGGAAATCGGCGCGGGATTTGGTCTCTTCGCCTGCCTCTTCAAGACCGTCTTCCCCAGGGCACGGTACCTGATCTCCGACACAGCGCCGCAATTGCTCGCTATCGAGACGCTCATTCGGAGCACTTTTCCCGACGCTGCGGTTGTGTATCGGCCCGCTAGCCCGGCGGGTGAACCACCCGAGGGAGGAACTGCATCCGCAGCAGACTTCGTCCTGGTGCCACTTCCGGCACTGCCGGCGGAGGCTGATGGTCCCCTTGAGGCGGTGGTCGGGTCGAACGGGCTTGCGGAGTTGCCATGCGAAACGGTGGACCGGCTGGTATCGGCAGCGCATAGCCAGGGAGCGCGCTACTTTCACGTTGCCACGTCCAGCATGCGGTCGCCGCGGAGTCTTTGCGATGAAGTGCTCGCTGTGGTGGGGCGCCACTATTGGCCACGAGTGATCCCCACCCAGAACCAGGTGGGCCAAAAGGCGGCTGAAGAAGGCGGCTGTATTCTGTACACGCACACCATAGGGTGGCGGCGGCTGGCAACCTCGTGAGTGAGCGCCTGATCCTAGAGGACGTTGGCAAGCGGTACCGGCTGGGCAAGGCGGGCCCCGCGCTGCCGTGGTGGACAGGACTCCGCCAGCGATTTAGCAAGACCGGCGACTCCAGCCCTCCGGTGCGAGCCCCGCGGGAACTGTGGGCGCTGCGTGAGGTAAACTTTTCGGTGCCTGCGGGCGTGGTGCTGGGCATAATAGGCCCCAACGGCGCCGGCAAGACCACGCTCCTTAAGGTGCTGAGCCGTGTGACCCTGCCGACCACCGGGCGGATCACTGGCCGCGGCAGAGTGATATCGCTGCTTGAACTCGGCAGCGGGTTCCAGCCCGAACTGAGTGGGCGAGACAACATCTTCCTGCGGGGCGCCTTGCATGGTATTCCACGGCAGGAAGTGGCCCGTCGTTTCGACGAAATTGTGGGGTTCGCCGAGCTTGAGTCCCTCATCGATACGCCCGTGAAGCGCTATTCATCCGGTATGTTCGTTCGCCTAGCGTTCGCGGTGGCGGTAAACATGGATCCAGACATCCTGCTGGCGGATGAAGTGCTAGCGGTGGGTGACCTTGCGTTTCAAGAGCGCTGCCTGCAGCGGGTGCAGGCGGCGGGTGAATCGGGCATGACAGTGCTGTTCGTGTCGCACGACATGGCTGCGATTCACCGGCTGTGCGAGCGGGTTTTGTGGCTGAGCGCTGGCGGGCTGGTCGAGGACGGAACGACTGAAGACGTTGTGGGGCACTACGAAGCTTCGGCGTGGCAACTTGCCGGCGGCCAAGCCAAGGCAGGTAAGAAGGGGAGTCACGTCAACCGCCTCGGTGAGATCCTACGGGTGCGCCTGTTGTCCAGCGATGGGAATGAGCTCGGAGCCGCGAGGATCGGCGAGCCGGTCCGTGTACGAATCCTCTTTACCGTGCTCGAAGAGGGCGTGGCAATTCGACCAGCGGTCGACCTGTATGCCAAGGCGATCCATGTGTGTCGATCGAGAGAAGACCTCGCCACGGAGATCGTGGCGCCCGGCATCTATCATGCCGACATGGAAATACCGGGGGAGTTTCTTTCGGACACGCTCTACACGGCGAATGCGAGTATCACCATCCTGAAACGCGGGGAAGAGTATCCCCTGGTTCAGTACAACGCCCTGGCGTTCCAGGTTTATGACGCGCGAGGCCCCGTTACGAACCCGAAGGAGAAGAACCGTCTGGCCGGCGTGGTGTCGCCGCGGTTCTCTTGGCATGTGGAGCGTGAGCGTGACATCGTTAGCGTCTAAGGCTTCGGAAACTGATGCTAAGTCTGGCGACCTTGCAACTGGGCAGGCGTGGGTCTTAGAGCCACGCGGCATCGGCTTGTTTGCGCGTTTTGTGGAGATTTGGCAATACCGACGGCTCATCAGCTACTTCGCCATCGATAGCATCCAGCGCACCTACCGGTCGACCCTTTTGGGATGGGGATGGCTGCTCATACGGCCCATCTTTCCCGTGGTGGTCGGAACGTTGGTATTCCACTCACTCATCGGTGTAACCAGCCCCGATACCGTCCCGTACTTCCTCTTTTACCTCATAGGGCATAGCATTTTCGAGTTCTTTGAGGACTGCCTCATTCGAAACACTCGCAGCCTGCAGATGAACAAGAGGATACTCACCAAGCTCTATTTCCCTCGCATCATCCTGCCCGCCGCTACGATGGCGCCCGGCATGGTCACCTTTGGGATCCACCTCGTGCTCATCACGTTAACGGTGGTCTATTTCGCGGTCACCGATGGCCGTGTCTACTTCGTGTTTGGATTCGAAACCCTCTTCGCATTCGCCGCCGTTTTTATGTCAATGATGCTGAGCTTTGGTCTGGGCCTGTTCACTTCGGTGCTTGGCGCCGAAGTACGCGATGTGCGGTTCACGTTGCGCTATATTCTCCGCTTCTGGTACTTCCTAACGCCCGTGTTCTACCCGTTGTCAGCAGTACCAGAACAATGGAGGCTGCTAGCATCCATCAATCCGATGACAACCATTGTGGAACTCTTCAAGTACGGGCTGTTACGGGGCAGTCTGAGCATCACCAGCGAGCACGTCGCCGTCACGGTCTTGGTGTTGTTGGTGCTCTTGATTGTAGGATTTGCGTATTTTTGGCATGCCGAGGCAAGTTCAGTGGATCGCTTGTAGCCTTACAACGTTCCGACGCTCGGTGGATTGAGGGGTGACAGCTAGCTCAGCCTCACACCCGTTTGGTCACCAGCAGTGCGGCCATGCCGGTGATCTGCTCCGTCGCGACTTCGGGCGTCGATGGGGCCTCAGGCTTCTCGCCTGCTTGATACCAAAACCCGTCGTAATAATAGTAGTGCGCCTCAACATCGTAGCCAGCGGCGAGACCCACCATGGTCCGGAACTCTCGCTGGCCAAACACCTGGTACCACCCGTAATCGTGCGCCACGCCGTAAGGCACGGTGATCAGCGCGGTACCGCCGGGCGCCAGTACCCGCAGCAACTCGCGCACGGCCACCATGTACGAACGCGGATCGTTCTCCTCCGGGCCGCCGTACTTGCGGTTATCCTTCCCCACATGCTCAAGTGTAGAGATGCACACTACGCGACCAAAGGTGCCGTCCCGGAACGGGATGCTCCGGAGGTCACCGAAGTAATAACTGAATTTGGCACCCGATGCCCGAACCGGCTCTTGATCTGCGGAAAACGTGTAATGAACCACAGGCTCAGCCGGAGCGCCGACGGCATCCCATAAGTACGGCAGGTTGAGCGAGGCGCCAGCATCAAGCACGGCGCCCCGCTGCTTGCGACGGAGGAGTTCGACCGCAAGGGGTATTTCGACGATGCGTTCGTCGGCGTTTTGCCCCAGTTGCAGTTCTTTGGTCAATGGAGTTCCCCATTCAACCGAATGGGCTTTGACCGCCTGAAGCACTGCCTGCTCTCTGCGCCTGCTCACTTCCCGTTTCAAGGCTGCAAGCAAGGAACGGTCGGTCACTTCGCCGTACAGGGACTTCAACTTACGTCCCTTTCCCTCGCTCACCAGCCGGTCGAGGACGACTGTAGCGACTTCGTCTGCCACCTGTGTCACAGCCCCGCCCGCAGCGTCGAGCATTCGCGCCAGCGCAGACCCCTGTCGCTCCCAGCTCGTCTCGAACTTCATCGCGGCTTTGAGGCGGTCAACATCGCCAGTCTTCTCCCCCCAAGGAAGCGCCTGACGTGCGTCAGCGGCAAGCAGCGAGGTGAGTTCCTCGACCAGTGCCTTATCACGCACTGCGTCGCCAAACGTGCGCAATTGGTCCACGGTAATGCGGGCGCCCGTTACATGCCCCCAAATGGTGTCGAGTTTTGTCCCGAGACCACTTAGCTCGGCGAACAAGCGAGGCGCATCTTCGCGGCTGCTGGCGGCGGCGGCATCGAGTTTGGCGCTGATCTCGCCAAGCGCCGCCAGCAGGCGCGGCGCATCCTCGCGGCTGGTGCTGGCGTTGACGTCCATCTGGGCAGCGATGTCGCCGAGCGCTGCCAGCAGCCGCGGCGCATCCTCGCGGCTGGTGCTGGCGTTGACGTCCATCTGGGCAGCGATGTCGCCGAGCGCCGCCAGCAGCCGCGGCGCATCCTCGCGGCTGGTGGTGGCATTGGCGTCCATCTGGGCAGCGATGTCGCCGAGCGCTGCCAGCAGCCGCGGCGCATCCTCGCGGCTGGTGGGGGCGTTGGGGGCCAACTGGGCAGCGATG
>Ga0082335_1000985_pt1 | contig 65995 bp, 64 predicted proteins | sample Subgrocontami58m_FD_72375 | JGI IMG/M metagenome (GOLD analysis project Ga0082335, IMG submission 72375) | Subsurface groundwater microbial communities from S. Glens Falls, New York, USA - GMW37 contaminated, 5.8 m (SPADES assembly) (version 2) ... | reverse complement strand
CATCCTGGGGCTGAAGCATGTCCCAAGGGTCCGGCTGTTCGCCGGTTAAAGCGGCACGCGAGCTGGGTTCAGACCGTCGTGAGACAGGTCGGTCTCTATCCGTCGTGGGCGTCCGGAGATTTGAGGGGAGTTCTCTCTAGTACGAGAGGGCCGAGAGGAACAGACCTCTGGTGTTCCAGTTGTCCCGCCCGGGGCACTGCTGGGTAGCTATGTCTGGTAAGGATAAGCGCTGAAAGCATCTAAGTGCGAAGCCTACCCCAAGATAAGATCTCCCATCCCCGATTTATCGGGGAGTAAGACCGCAAGTAGATTACTTGTTATATAGGCCGCAGGTGTAAGCGCAGTAATGCGTTCAGCTAAGCGGTACTAATGGTCGAGGGCTTGGCCTGCTTCAGAGTTGATATTAGTTGAAAAGAGAAACCTGCGGTGGTTACGGCTGCCGTAGGTTTTTTGTTTTATGGAGGGTTTTGCATAGGTGTCATTGCGAGGAGAGTAGCGACGAAGCAATCTGGGAGGTGCGAAACCCCTGCAGAGTCCGCTTAAACGAGAAGGGGAAATTTAACCATATACTTCACGTCGGTGGCCGATGGCCACGATGGTGACAGTCCGATTTGCATCATCAACTACATATAAGATGCGGTAGTTGCTTACCCGCAGCCGGTATTCTTCCCGTCCACTGAGTTTCTTGACACCTCGGGGACGGGGATTCTCTTCCAGAGACAATATTCTTTGGCTCAGGCGAGCCTGGACTGTTGCCGGCAACCGCTCCATTTCCTTCTCGGCGGAGCGGAGGATATGGACCTGATAGCTCAAGCTAGCCTTCCTTTTGCTTTCTCTGGGCAAGATATTCGCGGAAAGGCCGGCTTGACTCTCCCTGGCGCTGCTGGATGAGGACTATATCCAGAATGTCTTCTCTCAGGCTTTCATCTTCCAGGAGGCGGGCGATAACCGCCTTTTTCTCTGCCCTGGGGAGTGATTCCAGAGCCATCAGGTAGATTTCGGCTTTTGACTGTGCTGCTTTCACTTAACCACCTCTGCCTATATCATAGCATAACAGTACCATAATTTCTTCATTCTGGATTCCGTATCAAGTACGGAATGACAATATTGAGGGATGGATTTCCAGAGGACTAAGGGGGATTTATTTCCCTCTAACCTTGCTAAAATAGTGCGGCAATAGTATCATACCCCCGAATGGGGAGATTATGAGCCAACAGAAGACACTGGTTTTTTTAGGCGCCCACCCGGATGACGAGAGTTTTGGCATTGGCTCTACCTTAGCCCAGTATGCGGCTGCCGGAGTCAAGGTCTATTTTGTCTGTTCCACTGGCGGTGAGGCAGGTACAGTCGACCCTGAGCATATGCAGGGATATGCCACTATTCAAGAGTTGCGCTCGGCTGAATTAAAATGTGCTGCAGAGACATTGGGCTTAGCCGGTGTCGTTTACCTGGGCTTTCGCGATTCGGGTATGACAGGTTCAGAAAACAATAAACACCCTGATTCTCTGGCACTGGCTCCCCTCGAAGAAGTGGCCGGACGAATAGTCAAAACCATCCGGGAGCTTAAGCCCGATGTGTTGATTACCCACGATGCCGGTGGAGGCTACGGGCACCCCGACCATATTGCCACACACAACGCCACGGTTAAAGCATTCCATGCCGCCGCTGACCCGGCACAGTATCCCGAAGCCGGTCCGGTATTTCAGCCTCGCAAGCTCTATTTCGCCGTGCGTCCTCGCGGTATGACGAAAATAATTGTCAGGTTAATGCCGCTATTAGGGCAGGACCCCCGCCATTTCGGACGTAATAAGGATATCGACCTCACCGGGATGGCTGCTTTGGAATATCCTGTCCACGCCGTAATACGACTCTCGAAACAAGCTATCGAGATTCGCAACAAAGCTGCCGCCTGTCATGCCAGCCAGGGTGGTGGGCGGTTTGGCGGGGGGCCCTTCCGGTTTATCAGGATGATAGATAGGCTGAAGGGACCGAGGGACTACTTTATGCGGGCTTACCCGCCGCCGACCCGCCGGCGCCAGGAAAAGGACTTATTTGAGGGAGTGGACTAGCCGGCTCATCCGGCCGGGGTCTGAGCGTTGTTCCATCTTGCAGGTATAGGTGTCATGGCTGAGAAAACCCTGATTTATAACATACAAGAGTTGACCAAGGCATACGACACAGGCAAGGTTAAGATAAAAGCCCTGGATAGCGTCTCCTTCACTGTATCAGAGGGCGATATGCTCGCCATTATGGGCAGAAGCGGGTCGGGCAAGTCTACTTTACTGAGACAGATGGGCCTGCTTGACCGTCCCACCTCCGGGAGCCTCCTTTTTGAGGGAGAGGAAGTGACCGGGTTGCCAGAAAGTGACCGGACGAAAATGCGGCTCAAGTCGATGGGTTATGTCTTTCAGGAGTATGCCCTGCTTGGCGAGTTGACTGCTCATCAGAATGTCTACCTGCCGGGGATGATGCTGGGTAAAAAGGGGAGCAACTACAAAGAGCGGGCTAAGGAGTTGCTGGAGCTAGTCGGGTTGGGGCAAAGAACAGGGCACTATCCCAAGGAGCTTTCGGGTGGTGAGCAGCAGCGGGTAGCCATTGCCAGGGCTCTGATTAACAGCCCCAGCGTTCTTCTTGCCGATGAACCCTGCGCCAATCTGGATACCATATCGAGTAAGTCGGTGATGGAAACGATGGTGAGACTCAACAGCCACCTGCAGGTCACCATTATTTTCATCTCACACGACCCCACCGATAAGCAATATGCCCGAAGTCTGATAGTCTTGAGTGACGGGAGAATCGCCGAAAGAGAATAAGCAGTGAAGTTATGAAAACACTAAAGGTCGCCGGTTTCCTGGCCTTTACCTCACTAACACGGGGAAACTTCGGCGTCATGCTCCTTACCATTTTGATACTGGTTCTGGTCACTCTTAACCTTCTTTTCGTGCCCAGCCTGTTGCGAGGGCTTGTTCACGGAGCCAACGACAAGCTGAAAGACACCTTTGCCGGAGACATTGTCATTGAGTCATCTCTCGATAACCCGCTCATACCGAAGATGAACGTCCTGATTCCTGAAATCGAGGCTATCGGCGGCGTGGTCGCCGTGTCCCCCCGAAACAACATGGTGGCAGAAATCAAATATGAAAACGAACGCACCAGTTGTGTTGTCTACGGCATTATCCCGGAACGCGAAAAGGAGATATTTACCATTAGTAAATCCATGGTCGAAGGTGCCTTTCTGGATTCGAACGACCGCGATAAGATTGTTCTGGGTATTCAGCTGGCCGGCGCCGGAAATCCTGACATAGAACTCTACTCCAGGTCACTTAAGAAAGTTCATGCCGGAGACAAGATACTGGTGAAATATGGCGATGGTATCCAGAAGAACTACACCGTCAAAGGTATTTTTTATAGCGAATTTATTCAAACGGATACCCAGGCTTTTGTCTCGGAGGCGGAGTTCGAATCCGTTAACCCGCTGGTGGCGAACAAGGCATCGTCCATACGTATAAAAACAAACGATACTGCAGACTCTTCAGCCATTATCGAAAAGATAGGACAGCTTACAGACGGGCTGAGAATACTAACCTGGGAAGACTATGCCGGTATAATGCGCAGCATGACGGATAGCTTCCACGCCATCGACACCATCCTTAATGTGGTGAACCTGCTGGTTGCCGGTATCACGGTCTTCGTTGTCACCTATATCGATGTAACGAACCGGAGGCGGCAAATTGGCATACAGCGTGCCATTGGTATCATGCCCGGCTGCATAACTCTGGCGTATCTGCTGCGGGCACTATTCTATGCGGCTGTAGCATCTGTCCTGGCCAGTTTAATGTTTCTGCGTGTTGTCCTGCCGGTAGAAGCCAGATACCCGTTTCATTTTCCCTTTGGCGATGTCTATCTTCTGGTAGGCTTCCTCGACCTGGCCCGGGCTTTCTTCATATTGCTGTGCGCTACGATGATAGCCGCTTTTCTTCCTGTATGGGTAGCCCTGAGAATGAAAATACTGGATGCGATTTGGGGGTGACCCTATGATGAAACCTATTGGCGGAGGGGGTGGGATTCGAACCCACGGTCGTCTTGCAACGACAACGGTTTTCAAGACCGTCACCATAGGCCACTCGGACACCCCTCCCGCTGGCTATTTTACCCTTGTGGTCAGCATTTCGTCAAAGTGGTCAGCAGCTACTTGTTGAAGCCCTTGGGCAATTTGAGAACAGGTGTCTGGGGTTCAGGCACGGCTCATCCTGTAGGGCGTAGCGGGTTACCTTTGACAGTACTCAAGTCACATCCTGGATTCCAGGGCGTTGTAACTTGCCCTCAACCGGCTAGCCAGGAAACGGTTAAGCTTTTGCAGTACTTCCATTCCAATGCGGGGAGAACTTTGTAGGAAAAGGTTTAGATTGTTTCCGTTTATGGTGAGAACTCTTGTCGGGAGGAGAGATAGAGCCGATGCAGTGTGGATATGAGGTTCGATTAGTGCTGACCACCCGAAGCACTTCCCGCTTCCGACCAGGTCTATTGTAACGAAGGAGTTTTTCTCGGGATTGAGAAATTTGTTTAGCGCTACGGAACCTTCATACACAATGTAGAGTTTCTCCGAATGTCCACCCTGCTCATAAATAGTTTCGTTTTCCTGGTAAATCTCTTCTTTACACAGGTTGGCAATAGTCTGTAGCTCGTCATCGCTCAATGTTGTAAAAAGCTCGGAATTGCGCAGGGTCGCTATAATCTCGGCTGGTGTCAGACTGGTCACGAGATTTTCCTTTCCCTTCCCGGTTGAGGCTGCGGTCAGGTCAGTACCTTTCCCCTGGGTTATATCTGCATTAGTTCGCTCGGTAGTGATAGACCTGTTTTTCAAAGCATTAGCTATCGCTGCGCACAATACCTTCTTGTCAATTGGTTTAACGATATAATCGTAAGCGCCCTGTTGAATCGCATCGCTTACTGTATCTATATCAGGATAGCCGGTTATTAAGACAGGTACAATTTGCGGGCTTATTTCCCGGAATCTCCGGACCAACTCCAGACCATTCATCGCCGGCATCTTAATATCAGTGAGCAGCAGATCATAATTGTTCTGAGCCCCGCTCTTCAGGGCGTCTACCGCATTGGCTACGGCAGTTACTTCATAGCCCTCACTATCGAGGATATCGTACAGAACTTCTCTTACTATGGCCTCGTCATCAACAATTAACACCTTTAGTTTATTCAAGTCTACTACTCCTTCTAGGCTCTTTAACCTTAGAACCCCGGGCATTTACCAGCTGTGCTATTTGCCGGAGAATCGCATCTTTCTGAAAAGGCTTAGCAATAACACCGTCTACTATCTCTTCAGCCATGTCTATCTGGACGCCCCATCCGGTAATCATTATCACCAGGGTTTGCGGAGAGTCCCGTTTGATAGCTCTGGCGACATCCCGGCCGGATATGCCGGGCATACCAAGGTCAGTAACTACCAGATCGTAGTTATTTTGCTCAAAAAGTGATAGCCCTTCTTCACCACTGGCAGCAGTGTCAACGCTGTGTCCACTCATAGTGAGTACCTCAGAGAGAACATTCCGAGCTTCTTCATTATCGTCAATTACCAGTATGTCAGAATGCCCGGTGCTACTTTGAGGGACAGGTGGAGTTACAACCTCGGCGCTTTCCGTGGCAATAGGTAATATCACACTGAAGGTGGAACCCTTTTGTGGTTCGCTGGAGACAGTGATATCGCCGCCATGTCTCTTAACAATGCCATAAACCAGGCTGAGCCCCATGCCGAGACCTTGCTGCTCCTTGGTGGTAAAGAATGGTTCAAACATTCTTTTCATCACTTCGCTGGTCATGCCGATGCCAGTATCGCTGATGGAGATAACGGCTGAATTGTTGTCTTGCCGGGTGCTGACGGTGAGCTTACCTCCATGAGGCATAGCCTCTACTGCGTTAATCAGGATATTTACCAGCGCTTCTCTCAACTCCGTGCTATCGCCTCTGACAGGGCCTATCTTATCCAGATAAAGGCTCGTTTCAATAGCCACATCCTGCATCTCGCCCCGTTCACTTAACCGGGGCTTAACCATTTCCAGGGCATCGGTTGCTATTTGATTCAGCTGCACTAAGGTAGTGGCATGGTCGGTGCGTACGCGGGCAAAATCCTGGAGTCTGCGTACTATTTGCGCTGCATCCAGAGTGGCTTGTTCAATGAGTTTGAGGTGGCGTTCGACCTTGGGGTCCTTTACTTGGTCCAGGGCCAATTGAGCTCTACCCAGGATACCGGTGAGCATATTATTGAAATCATGGGCGATGCCGCTACTCATTTCGCCCAAAGCCCTCAGTTTCTCCGAGCGTACCAGATATTCCTGGGTTGCTTTCCATTGCTCATAAGCATCTTTGGCTTCCTGAAAAAGACGGGCGTTATCCAGGCTCATCGCCACCTGGCTCACGATCGGTGCAAGAATCTGCTTATCCTCAATAGAGTAGAACTGCTGGGAACGTTTCACTCCCAGGATAAGCACCCCGACCAGTTCCTTATCTCGAGTCTTAATCGGGATATAAAGCTGGGCTCCTATTGCCTGTAAGTTTTGTCTATCAGCAGCCGGAAGGGTTAGCAACTGGGCATTGATATCCAGGTCTTGCGAGGATACAATTCCTTCATTACGTCGTAACCACTGGATTAAGGAGCTACGGTTGGGTAGGCTAACCGATGGGGGCGGTGCAGACGGCTTAACTTGATAAGTGGCTGTCGTGACGAAATCATCGCCTGAAGGCGAGGGAACCAGCAAATAAGCATTGTCACTTTGCAGTGATTCGCTGATCAGTTTGACTAGAGTAGAACCCAGTTGTTCCAGGTCGGTAATCCTCTGAGCTTCATGGCTGAAGTGGTCCAGAGCTTTCAGGTGATCGTATCTCTCACGGTAGAATAATCGGTCTATCATTTGTTGTGCCCATTGCCATAGCGGCTGTAGGACTAGCGCCAGTATCAAGAGAACGAAAAAATAAACCCAGGTAGATAAAGCTCTGTCTGTCAGGACTCGTCCAATCAGGATGATAACACCGACATAGGGCAGGGCGATAATAGCACTGGTCAGGAGATAGGCTGCACCCTTACGCAGCACTAACCGCAAATCCAGGAGGTGATATTTAAGTAGAGATATACTGGTCAGGAAAGTAAAAAAGATATTACCCAGCAAGCCTAACGGCGGAACAGGCAGGCTAAGTACTATCGAGAGAAGGTCAGTAACCCCTCCTAACATGAAACAGCAAACACCGATAATTATGTAGAGGCAAGAGTTTCTCTCTTCATAGGATGTGGAAACCTTATAGCGTTTGACGAAGTTGGTCAGTCCTACTATGAAAAACGCATAGCTGGGCAGGCTGACGAGAATGTTTAAGGGTCCGATAATTGGGTAATAGCCGTAGGCATCTACCCCGACGTTTTCTATCAGCAAGTTGGTAGGGGAGAGAGCCATAACGATGAAAAGGTTCAGATAGGCGGCCGGGATGAGCCATTTTACCGGCTTGATCCGTGTATGGACAAATGAGAAGTGCAGGAAGGTAGTGCTGGCCAATATGACTGCTGCCGGTATGGCTTTAAACCACACGAAGGCCTGCTCCGGGGTGAAGCTGCTGCGTGCAGCAAAGGCACAAATGCTCCACAGAGCCATACCGAACAGGAACAGGGCAAACAGCCGGTGACTGCTGCTCATATAGCGCCGGTATAGCACCATGCCCAGCAGGGCAAGGCAGGAGAAAAAAGCGACCAGCGGAATGATAAGACTAATGTTCACCGGCTCCCTCGGCTATTTTATCTTCACTACACTGAAGCAGACCCTGAATAACGGTATCCGAGGCGCTCATATGGGGCGGCTTGAGATGTGCCAGGTCAACACCTGCGGCCTGCATTTTTTCATAATATTGCTGGAAGCTACCGGCGCCTAGGAGGGTTACTTTCACTGGATTAGTCTCTACCTCACCAATTGCTTCCTTATAGAGTGGACTGATCGTTTGCAGCTGCTCGTTGAGCAGGCGCTCTAACACATTGGCCTGTGTTGCCTGTTTAGGCTCAAGATAGAAGCTAAGGACAGGTATGTCTTTTTGGATTTCTTTGCGTACGGACCAGTCCTCATAGCTGACATTAGTATTGTTAAGAGCCTCCCATATCGTCCTCTCGTCCAGCATGACTATACTGTAGAGATTAATGAGGTCATCACCGCGAGCATGAAAAGTGAACTGGGGAATCTTGATACCGCTTCCCTCCTCTTCCAGAGAGGTAATCTTGATAAGGTCACCTGGCCGGTAGCGCAGGAAGGGCATACCGTAGAAATTGGTAGCGACAATCTCATATATCTTACCTACTTCCAATTCGTCCATGAGAACGGTAGCTGGTTTGTAGGCTTTGTTTTCCTTGCTCTTACGCCATTCTGCCTCGGGAATAAATTCGAAGAAGTCAAGGTAAGGATAAAAAATCAGCCCTTGCTTGAGCCAGCTTTGCATGGCGACTACCCCCGTCTCGGTAATCCCGTAAATCTCGTGAGGCGTCTTCCCCCAGAAATATTCCAGCTTCTTCTTATAGATGCTGGCATCGGTGCCGCCGCAGCTCAATCCCTTGACTGACCATAAGTCTTTGGGAAGCATTGCCCTGCCTGCCGCTTTGCTACGCAGGTAGCCTCTCAGTAGACGGAAGATTATTTTAGGGTGAAGCAGGGCAGGAGATAATTTCATCCCCTGAGAGCTTTGACTGAAGCTTTCACCAACTTTTATGAGTACGGTGGCTACGGCACCAACACTATCCATACCGTCGCGCATTGCCATTTGAAAGCCGGTCTTAATCCTATCCTGGAAGGTTAACTGTTCCGACAGGGCCGGGGGAGGGATGACCTTGAGGCCATATCGCTCGGCAAATATCCATGAGGCAATTCCGGAAAAGTAAGGCCGCGGGGCAAGGATGAAAAGGAAGCGGCTCCCTTCTCTGATTCTTACATCGCCTCGTTTCTCAGCTGTCGCCAGAATCAGGTCAGCCAGGATACAATCAGCCTGCCTCTCTAGACCTCGCTCGGTATAAGGCACCCATTTGAACTTGCCCCCTCTACCTGAAGTGTGCGCCCAGATTTCTGCTTTGGCAGCCATAGAGTCTTCCTGCTGTTCGCCGATATAGGGAGCGTAATCTTCATAGGTGGTAAGCGGTACCTGCTGGCGGAATTCCTTGATACTTTTGGGCTTGTGGCCATTCATAATCTTTTTGCCCAGGGGACTTCCTGCCACCAGCTCAATCTGCTCCATCAGCAATTCTTCCTGTATCTCCATAAACTCTTTCAGGGAAAGGTCGAGAAACCCGCAGAACTTCTGCCATATTTTCTCCGGGTCACCACTGTGGAAAATCGGTTCTCTGGGAAACATTTTGGACCTCCTTTACCTTTATTTTCTACCGTGAACTATGAAGTCGATATATACAGGATAATCTTCTATCTGTAAATCCCCTTTGACTAATGAGGAGAACATTAACTCCAGCGTGGAGTGTGAATAGGCCTTTCGCTTTGGTCGCAAAAGGAGCGGCAGGTAAACAATCCCCCCCACCAGCATCTTGGAGAGCACAGAAAATATTCTCATTGATTTGCCGGCATGGTCACTATTATCAAGGCTATCTCTTAACATTTCCCGGCCAAAACTCATATTTTCCTTGTCAGAGGGGTAAGTTATGATAAATTGTCCTCTCTCCTTCAATACCCGAATGGCTTCTGCAGCGGCTTTTCCAGCATCCTCGACGAAATCCATGACATGGATACACAGCACCTTATCGAAACTGCCCGTGGCAAACTCCAAATGCTGAACGTCCATAGGTAATATATCTATTGTCTTCCCCCATGCTAATGCTTTCTTACGTGCCTTTTTGAGAGCATTTTCTGAATAATCCACGCCGACAATATTAATATTTCTATTTATATCTAAAATGTGACTAATTTCATTACCGGTGCCGACACCCACACACAGAACCCTGTCGCCATCTTTGAATTCAAACTTATCAACACATCTTTGCTGTAACCGGCGGTAAGGAGCCAATCGAGCTACCATAAAGTCATATACAGGAGTATATATGAAGTTAAAATAGGACCTAACTAGCGTTGTGCCAATACTCATATTACCTGCACTCCTGGCTGTTTTAGGGCTGTAAATCCACGGCCAAACTATCGTTAATGGTTGGTAGCATCGGGTTTAGCGTCTGGTTCGCTGGTATAAGCTACGGTCGGCAAGAGCAGTGCTATGATGAGTAAAACGGATAAACCTAAAAACATTATTCTTGTCACTGGCTACCTTCTATTAAATATCAAGGTTCTCGGCTTAATGGGTTAGCTATACGTCGTTACTGCGACTCTTAGCCGTGTTTGCCGTTGTCCTCTTTGAGGCCATCTTTAAGACTTCTAAGATGTCATTTTGCCGAAAGGGCTTGCGGATGAGCAGTAAGGGACCCAATGCCATGGCTTCGAGAGCTATCGGGTCGTCACCATAGCCGGTGATAATGGCAATCACCGATTCCTTATCCCTGGCTTTTACTGCTTTAAACACGTCAATACCGCTTAACCCGGGCAAGACTAAATCTAAGAAGATAAGCTCAAAATGTTGCCGGCTTATCTTCTCAATAGCGGCCTCACCACTGTCCACGGCAACCACGGCGTAACCGCTGTTCGATACAATTTCTTGCAGAATCTCGCTCACTCGCGTATCATCATCCACAATCAAGACTGATCCCTTGGAGACAGATGCTTTCTGGAGCAACCAATCATCCAGTATCTCTTTTTTGAACCGCCAGGTTCCCCCAATCTTTGATACCGGTAGTTTCCCCTTCTGGGCCAGTTTATAGACAGTCATATAGTTCAGTTGAAGATATTGTGCTGCTTCTTTTACCGTCATCAGGTTATCCATCGAATCAACCTCTAAAGTAAGTAATTTTATCTAGTTTTGGCATTGTCATAATAACATAGCTATAATTATTTTTCAACTTCCGCTTGATTGGGCTCCGTTGACATCTGGTTGGTGTTCGTTTTGCGGTCAAATCTAAGTGGTTCGGCGCCTGACTACTGACCAGATAACCAGGCCGATAATTATGACACCGCCAATAATACCACTGATGAGCCACCAGTTAAATAGTTGGAACTGTTTTGGTGGGGGAGGTGTTGCAGGTTGCGGTGACACAGACTTTACTGCGGCTTCCTTAACCTTAAACGAACCAGCCAGGCCGTTTACATCGACTTTATATTCCCCTGTGAAATCCTTCGCCAGGCTGAAACTTACCTTTTGTGTAACTGAGGCGTCAAAAATTACCTGTTTTCTGGATTCCTCAACGTCGTTTATTTTCAGGACTACGATATATTCCCCTCTGCTGCTACCCGCATTTGTGACGACAGCCGAAATCGTCACTTTCTGAGCGGGTTCAACCTCGTCCGGGGTAATTGCCAGAGTAGAAATGGTAAATCTGGCTGGTTCCAGTGCGGGTGAAGGCGGTGGTGGAGGTGTACCCGGAGACGTAGGCGTAGATGGAGATGGAGACTGGGGCAACTTGCCAATCACCGCGAACTGGGTAAAGTGGCGTGTTGCGGCTGATATTGTTTTTGCATCCGTATCTATGGCGCTGGGTAAGGCCAGCCACTGAGAATTAGCCCAGTAGGCAATATACAGCTCATCCTTTATTACTCCTTCAGGAAATGCCGCCGGGTCATAGCTTAAGGTGATGGTTATCGGCGGGTCGAATACAGAACCATTCGGACCGAAATCAACAGCTGCTATTATGGCTGTCCCGGAAGATGGTGACGGTGGCGTGTCTATTTTACTGGCTGAGAGTGAGTTCAGGGCATTACCCTGAGCATCTAGTATCCTGGTACCCCCGGCTATATCGAGGTAAGCCTTCATAGACGAGACCTCAAGCCGGCTGGTTTCCTTAACTATACCGCTACTGCTTATCTGCAGGTTAGCGGGAGCGCTGAGTCCGCTAATAGCGACGCTGGTCAAGGGAGCAGGGATAACGACTGGTGCGACTGGTGCTAAGCCACCACCTCCTCCGCCACCGCCGCCGCCACCACTACTACCAGCTGATACATAGGTGATTGATGCATTAACTGCTTGCGATGAAGGCAAAGAACTAGTGATTGTAAACCAGGTTATGGCTTTGACCTTGGCCTCGATAAGCTCGACGGCTATATCGTAGGTGCCGCCGGCGCTTCCCTGGGGGAACTGTAGAGGAGAGACAACCTGAAGTATACTGGTAGTCTTACCGATTTGGTTTGGAAACGGGTCGATGGTTAGAGTATAGCTTGGATTCAGCGTCACCTTAGCCCCGCTCCCCTGATGTTCGGCGACGATACGGCTGGTGATAATGGCTTCAGTAGCAGCTGACACGGGCCAGGGCAAATCTTGCTTGCAGGTTGCCGTGGCGTTTACCGTAGCCTGAAAAAGGGCGTTCCCCGTAATCTGAGTGCTGCTGAATTGTACAGTGTAGCTATATGAAAAATAATCCCCGGGACTCAGGGCGGCTACCGGAGCTACGCTGGTTGAGACCAGGTATATTGCCAGAACAAAAGCAATCAGGAGTCTCCATAAGACGCGCACTTGAAATAGGCTTCGTTTCATTTCTTCGTGGTCCAGTCGCCATCTACTTTATCACCAAACTAACTGTTTAACAACCAGCGTGCAGCCGCCGCCATTTTCTGGTATTATGCGGCAGTAGGTTTGCTCTCGGCAAGCGGGGATGAATCGGCTTGTGCCGAACAGCCGCACCCCGGTTACCCCTGCAGTCCGGGAAACAAGGAGGGGCTTAATGCGAATGTTAGTATTATCCGGTAGTATAAACCATCAAGGTCGAACCGCCCAGGCAATAAACGCACTGCAAAATGGTTTTGCCAAAGACGGCAACACGACAGAATGCCTGTTCCTGCCTGACCTGAAGCTCGAACGCTGCCGGCAATGCGAAGCCGATGGCTGGGGCATCTGTCGGCGTGAGGGAACCTGTATTATTGAGGATGATTTCCCCTCGGTAGTGGAAAAAATCAAGGCATCGGACATCGTCGTTTTTGCTACGCCGGTGTACTTTGGTGACCTGAGTGAAAGTATGCGCGGTTTTCTGGACCGGCTGCGCCGGATACGCTTCCGCAGAGCTGCTCCGGGTGTTCAGGGTACTCCAGGTACGCCTGGTATTCCCGGCACACGCGGCACCCCGGCTGTCGGCTTGTGCCTGTCTGGCGGGGGCGGCGGTGGGGCACCGAACTGTTCCCTGAACCTGGACCGAATCCTTCAGACCTGCGGATTTGATGTTATCGATATGGTGCTTGCCCGCCGTCAGAACCTCGAGTTGAAACTGAGCTTACTGGAACTGACCGGTGAGTGGCTGGCGACCAGGCCAGCATCCGGACACGGGGGCACACCCCGATGATTATGGGATAACTGCACATCCTGCTCACCTCTGGACTATCATATTATAGAAATATTGAAAGCGTGGAGGAAAATATGGAAACCAGGATAACTTACTTTGAAAAGCCGGGTAAAGAGAATACCGATTCCGTAATGGGAATAGTGAAAGAACGGGCCAGAGAACTGGGGATCAATACTGTTGTCGTTGCCTCTTACCGCGCCTTTACCGCAGAAAAGGCGGTCAAAGCACTCGACGGAATGAAAATAATCGTTATCGGCGGGTTTTTAGAGCCTGCACCAAAGAATCTTGCCGAGAGCTTTACGCAGGGAGATGAAAAGCTGATTAAGAATGGAGCTACCGTTCTCATTGCGACACATCTCTTCTCCGGAATGAATCGTGCCATGCGCAAGAAGTTCATCACTTCCAGCCCCGGGGAAATTGCTGCCCAGGCTCTTCGTATGGTAGGTGTCGGTGTTAAAGTCGCCATTGAGTGCACGGTAATGGCTGCCGATGCCGGGCTGGTTGGTACGGATGAGGATATTATCGCCATTGCTGGTACCAGAAGCGGTGCAGATACGGCCATTGTTGTCCGGCCGGTGAACTCGCAGGATTTCTTTGACCTCCAGATTAAGGAAATCCTCTGCAAGCCGCGCTCCTGGTAAACCCTGGTTTATTTAGAATGGGTGCATCATTTAGAGAGTTCCTTAAGTTGCTGCCTGGCCTTTTCTATTAACTCGGGGTTATTAGAGAGAGCGATAGCCTTCTCGAAGTCAGCTATAGCTTTGTTCCTGTCCCCCTGTAGTTTATAAGCAACGCCCCGATTCAAGCAGGCTACAGCATCGCTAGGGTTAAGATTGATCGCCCTGGTGCAGTCAGCGATGGCCAAGGCATACTGTCTCTGGTTGAGGTAGGCATAGGCTCTATTTCCGTAAGCCTTATTGAATTGGGGGTCGATACGGATTGCCTTATCGAAGTCCTCGATAGCTCGCTCCGCATAGTCCTGGTTCTGGTAGAAGAGTCCACGCTTGTAGTAAGCCTCGGCACTCTGCGGATTGAGGCGGATGGCATCATCGAACTCCCTGACGGCTTCCAGAATCTTTGCCGTTCGCACTTCGAATGGTGCACCACACCTGGCACAGGTCGGGGCATTTTTAGGATTCTTGTTGCCACAATTGGGGCACTTCTTTTGAAAAAACATATTGTATTATAATAGGTGACCCGGCTAACAGATAACCTCTTCCTCTTCCAAAAGACGAATCTCTGCATCGGTCAGACCCAGTAGTTCCCGGAAGACATAATTCGAATGCTGACCAACTAAAGGTGCGGCTGAACTAATCCTGGCCGGGGTAGCCGAAAGTTTCCACGGGGGAGTAAGCACCGATTGTTCTCCTAATACCTGGTGAACGACTTTCGTCCAGGACTGGCGCTGATTCAAATGGGGGTTATTAAATAGTTCCTCAGAGTTGAAACAAGGTACAGCGGCTACTCCCGCTGGTTGAAGCATGTCCATTATTTCATAGTGGCTGTAATTACTAGTCCATTGTTCGATCAGCTTATCTAACTCTACCTGGTTTTGCCAGCGGGCTGTAGCTGTGCCGAAACGCTTCTCCTTAGCCCACGCGGGGTTGCCCATAACATTGCATAATGCCTGCCATTCTTCATCTGTAGCTACGGCGATGCTGACCCACTTATCTTCTCCGGTACAGCGGTAGCTATTGTGCGGTGCCATAAATTCATCGCGATTCCCAACGGCTGACTGAACCCGGCCGTTAGCCGTATAGTCCATGAGCACTTCTCCGATGAGAACGCTTACTGCTTCTGAAGAAGAGAGGTCGATATGCTGTCCTTCCCCGGTGTTACGGCGATGGTTAAGAGCTGCCAGTAAAGCATAAGCCGCTGTTGCTCCGCTAAGTAAATCCATTTCGCCTCCCCCGCGAGCCGGCTCACTATCGGGCATACCGGTAATCTGAGCTATTCCACCCAAAGCAGCAAAGTGGGATGCGTAACCCGAATACTCCCGCTCCGGACCGGTGGTACCGCGGGCTGAAGACGAGAGATAAATAATATCGGGCTTTACCTTTCGCAACGCTTCATAGCCTAACCCTAATCTCTCCATAGCACCGGGGCGCATATTTTGCACGACTACATCGCTGAGGCTAACCAATCTCTTCGCTAACTCGATGGCTTTAGGCTGGACCAGGTTAAGCTTGATACCTAACTTACCCAGGTTTAACTCATGAAAAGCAGTGGAGGCATCCACACCGGTAAAAGTCTGACCTGTGGTGAACGAGGACTGTCTCACCGGGTCAATTCGTTTCGTGCTTTCAACCTTGATGACCTGAGCACCCAGAAAAGCCAAAAGCTCCGTAGCGTATGGTCCAGCCCAGGCCCAGGCAAAGTCGACTACCCTTAATCCATGTAATATACCTTCCTTGTTTTGTTCCGGGGATGTTTGCCCGGCGGGTTCGGCGATTCTTGAATTAGGATTACTTGAAGGTAGCCGTCGGGCAAAGACCTCTTGATTATGCTGACCGAGTAACGGCGCCGGCCGCTCTATTGCCGCCGGCGTGACCGAGAAATGATACGGTGCCGATGGGTATTTCAATCTGCCGGCTACCGGGTGGGCAACTTCTACAAAAGACTGCCTGGCTTTGGATTGGGCTGAGTCTACTATGTCTTTAGCTGTCATCACCGGGGCAATAGGGCAACCCAATGCCTGTCCCTGATGATAGATTTCTTCTTTAGTGTGGTTCAGTGCCCAGTCGGAGATACGCTGGTTTATTTCATCACGATGCTGCTCAAGAAAGCTCATATCCCGAGACCGGGCATCTCTCTGATATTCTAAGTCTCCTATTAGATTGAAAAGGGCTTGCCATTCGTGGTTTTGCAGACCAACCTGAGCTACATAACCATCCAGGCACCGGAAATTACCGCCGGGATTACGGCGGGCATCAAATCTACTCTGAATAATTTTTTGATTAGGGTAAAGGTCTACCTGCACCCTGACCAGGCTCATGATGGCTTCTTGCTTGGCGAGGTCAACCTGCTGTCCCAATCCGGTCTGCCTCTGGTGATACAATGCCGCCAGGGTGCCGACAGCACTGACTACCCCGCAGGAATACTCACTGAAAAACCCACCGGATTTAAGCGGTGTTTGAACCCCGGTGAGAGGGCGGTAGCTTAATCCGCCGCTAAGATAGGTATTAAGGGGATAAGCTTTGTAATGAGAATAAGCCCCGGTCTGCCCAAAGGGCGTGATAGAAGTCATAACTAACCCAGGGTTGAGCTTCTTCAGGTTCGGATAAGTTAATTTGAGTTCCTCAAGTACTTGTAGCGGGTTATCCTCAATCAGGATATCTGCCCACCTGACCAGTTCCAGAAACTGCTCCAGCCCTGAGGGACGGGTGACATCGAGAGTAACCCCCAGTTTATTAGTATTGAGATAAAGAAAAAGCAGACTTTGCTCAAGACCGGGATTATCATGGACAAAGGGGGGTCTGTGTCTTGCCTCATCACCAAGTCCCGGCTTTTCTACTTTTATGACCTCTGCACCAAGGTCAGCCAGTAATTTGGCACAATAGGGCCCGGCAACTAACTGGGACCATTCCAGCACTTTGATTCCCTCTAGAGCCTTTCGTCCGGTCCTGTTAGCGGGTGTTCCAGATTTGTCGGCCGGGGGAGTGTTTGTTGCCATTGATAACTTCGAGTCCCCTTTCCCATTGGCTCTGAAGAAAAAATACCAGCCCATCGTAACACAATGGGGACGGGTTTTTCAACAAAACGCAACGTGTCAGAACTGTATTTGTGTTGCCTAGCCAGTGCTAAAAAAGGAAACCCAGGCAATAGTTTTGCTTTTGCCTGGGCCAATGCCTAAAGCGTAGATTGAATAAGTTCCGTTATGCGGTACGTACCATACGTCGTCCTGGTTGACGTGGAGGGCGGGTGTAGGCGGTGACCGGTTCGGATATTGTGTAATTAAAGTCTTGAAGTATCCGGCGCTCTAATTTGGATTTAAGGACATGTTCAAGAGCCTGCACCTTGGCGGTGTCGGCACCAGTCACGAAGGTTAAGGCATCACCGCTTTTATTGATTCTTCCGGTGCGCCCGATGCGGTGGATGTAGTCATCGGTACTCTCGGGCATATCGTAGTTGATGACGTGAGAAATCCGCAAAACATCGATACCGCGGGCGGCAATGTCGGTGGCCACCAGAATCTTATACGAGCCGTCACGGAAGCCATCAAGTGCCTTCTGCCGCCTGGATTGGGAGAGGTTGCCTTGCAGTGAAGCTACCCGGTAGCCCTCCTGGACGAGCTGTTGCGCCACACGTTCGGCGCGGTGTTTGGTGCGTGTAAAGACAATCACCGAATCCGTTTTAGTTTTGTGTAAAAGCTCTTTCAGCAGGGCTGTTTTGAGGTGTTGTTTTACCGGGTATAAGGCGTGTGACACTGTCTTGGCCGGTAGAACCTGTCCAATCTGTACGGTTACCGGGTCACGCAGGATTTCACGCGCCAGGCTTCGGATATTATCTGGCATGGTAGCTGCGAAGAGTAGCGTTTGTCGTTCATGCAGTATACATTGCAGGATACTGCGAATATCGGGTAGAAAACCCATATCGAACATCCTGTCGGCCTCGTCGATGACGAGGATTTCCAGTCCGGTTAAGTTGATGTTGCCCTGCCAGAGGTGGTCGAGTAATCGGCCGGGACAGGCTACAGCGATGTCGACACCGCTACGCAGCTTCCGTGTTTGCTGCTCCATGCTTACTCCGCCATAGATGGAAAGACTCTGCAGTCGCGTTTGCTTCCCTAACTGATTTATGACATCGCAGGTCTGCTCTGCCAGCTCACGCGTAGGTGATATTATCAGGGCCCGGATGCGACCGCGGGGACTTGACACCAGTCGGTGCAAAATTGGCAGCACAAAAGCCGCTGTCTTGCCTGTTCCGGTCTGAGCCATGCCGATTACATCATGCCCCTGCATAATCGGGGGGATGGTTTGTGCCTGGATTGGTGTGGGTTCAGAATAGCCGAGGGCGCGTACACCGGCCATGATGCTCGGATGAAGGTTAAAGGTTTCGAAACTCATTAAAACTCCTCAGTGTGATACCAAGTCATCTGCCTTTAATATAGAGCAAGTGACTTAACTAATTTGATAACTTGTGTGTCTTCTTCGACTAGAACGGTTTTTGCTTATTGCAGGGCGCGACTCTACACCTCTTTGATCTGATAGAGCAGGGGCTGCAAAAGCATTAATTACCCGTTCCCTAATAGTTTTCCCTTCGGGAGTTGTAGTTGCCACTATCGGGACGCTGCTCTTTTTTGGCGCGACGGCATGAGGTACAACGTTTAGGCTCATTGGTAAAGCCTTTAGTCTGGAAGAACTCTTGTTCACCGGCGCTGAAAGTAAAGGTAGTACCGCAATCGGAACATTGGATAGATTTGTCCTGGAAACTCATTGGATGACCTCCTAAGATAAAAATATTAGTTAGAGTTTGGGGTCATCCAATACTTGATATACATCCGGGGGGATTTTAAGAAGTTTGTAATAACCTAAACTGGAACTACATAATTAGTATACACTAAAGAGAACCACTTTGTAAAATCAATGCAGTTCTTATTAATTAGTCCCTTTAGTTTTACCAATAATGCAACGCATCTTATTGCGTGTGCCTACTTCCGTAATCGTCTTAATTCAAAGACGACCGGGTTTGCGGCATCCGGGCAGGCAACTGTGGCTGTATCCGGGTTGTCCGACCAGGGGAGTGTGCCACCGAACATCAGTGCCCGGGCATTGGGATACAGGGCATTGAAAGCCGAGAGGCACATTCCCGGTGGCGTATGCCGCCCGATAACCCATTCATCGCCGACATTGTGTTCAGCGCTACAGGTGCCCTTTTGAGATATTACTTTTACCTGCACATCATATCTTTCTGCCATATTGCTTCCTCCTCAGACTACCTGTTATTGATAATAGCCGGTAATCATCGTTCCGGGTAAAGTTAGTATAAAGAATCGAGGTGGAGGCGTCAAACCTTTGGTTACTGAGGCTGCGTTGACGCACAATGTTTATTTCATTATAATGTTTTTCACTGGTCGCCAGGTATCTGAGTAACCAGAAACCGCTATTTAAAGGAGGCAAAACATGGAGTGGAAAACAAGGGTAACCGAGATATTTGGTTGTCAGTATCCTATCATAGAGGGTGCCTTTGGCGGGTTTGGCAAATGGCAGTTTGCTGCAGCTATTTCTGAAGCTGGGGGTCTGGGCTTGATTACTGCCGGAGCTTCGCGAACTCCGGAGAGACTGCGCGAAGATATCAAAAAGTGCCGGGATGCCACCAAAAAGCCCTTTGCTGTAAATTTGAGCTTTGGTCCCTGTCCTCGTATTGATGAAATGTTTGAGGTGTGTCTTGAGGAGAGGGTAATGATAGAGACGGCGGCCTATAAGCCTGATGCCTTCGCTCCCCGTATTAAAGCGGCGGGGTTGAAGTGGATACATAAATCGGCCAGGGTGAAGGATGCCTTGCATGCTGAAGCGCTGGGGGCAGATGCTGTCATTGTCGTTGGGCTGGAGGGTGCCGGTTTTAAGAGTCCGGAGCAGTTACCCACTCTAATCGCTACTACCCTTGCCACCAGGCAGTTAAAGATTCCCTTTATCGCTGCCGGGGGGATTGGTGATGCGCATGGTTTTCTGGGAGCTCTGGGCATGGGCGCTGAAGGTATAATGATGGCCACTGCCTTTATGGCGACAAAGGAATGTCCATTGAGTGTCCGTATTAAGGACGGAATGGTTAAGGCAGACCCGCAAAATCCTCAAGTGCGTAATCGTGTGCTGAGCTCGGCCGACCCTGAAGCCTATGCCGAAGTGATGAAAAAGAAGGGAACAATGCCGGAAATGGAGTGGCTGCGTGAGTTGGAGCATGTCAGACCCAGGGCCCTTGCAGAGGCTCCCAGGAGAGGTGTAGCCTCACCAAGTAATCAAGGGTCGCTGGCTGTGGGTGTGATTGACAGTATACCGACAGTGAAAGAGCTGATTGATAGTATTATAAAGGGGGCGGAAAAGACCTTAGATAGCTGGCAGTTCCTCAAGACTAGGTAATTATCTTTTGCTTGACATAGGGCTGGAGGACTGCCGGCACTAAGATGCTGCCATCGGCTTGCTGGTAGTTCTCCATCAGGGCAATCATCACCCGGGGCAGGGCTAGCCCGGAGCCGTTTAGCGTGTGGACGAACTGTGGTCTATCAGCGGAGGATGGGCGGTAACGGATATTAGCCCGGCGGGCCTGAAAATCGCCACAACTGGAACAGGAGCTAACCTCCAGCCATTCCTGGCAACCCGGCGCCCATATTTCAAGGTCATAAGTCTTGGTGGCGGCGAAGCCTAAATCCGCCGTGCAAAGCTGCTTCACCCGGTAGGGCAACTCCAATTGCTGGCAGACGGCTTCAGCATCATTGACCATTTTCTCTAGCTCCAGTTCAGAAGTGGACGGTTCAACGAATTTATACATCTCGACCTTGTCAAATTGGTGCCCTCGTTTGATACCCCGGGTATCCTTGCCCGCCGACATCTTTTCCCGGCGGAAGCAGGCGGTGTAGGCGACATAATATATAGGTAAAAGTCCGGGTGCGATTATTTCATCACGGTGCAGGTTAGTCACCGGCACTTCAGCCGTGGGCACAAACCAGAAGTCTTCTTCGGCGTCGTGATATAGATTGTCGGTGAATTTAGGTAATTGACCGGAACCCACCATGCATTCTTTCTTGACCATAAACGGGGGATATATCTCCTGGTAGCCGTGCTTGCTGGTATGGAGGTCTAGCATAAAGGAAATAAGGGCTCTTTGCAGGCGGGCGCCCAACCCCTTTAGCACATAGAAACGGCTGCCCGATAGCTTTACCCCTCTCTCAAAATCGATAATGTCCAGAGATTCGCCCAGCTTCCAGTGGGGGGCTGGCGGGAAAGCTAAGCTCTTCGGCTCTCCCCAGGAGCGTAGCACAATATTATCCTCTTCGCTTTTGCCCAGCGGCACCGAGGGGTGGGGGAGATTGGGCATTTGCAAGAGCAGATCTGTCAGTTCGTTATCCAGGCTCCTGACTTCTTCTTCTAACCCTTTTATGATGACACGCAGGTCACGCCCCTCTTCGGCTGTTTCTCTGTCCGTCTTTTTTTCCCGGGCGCCTTCTTTACGAGTGTGTCGTAAGTCTTCCAGTTCGATTGTTTTTTTGCGGCGCTCGGAGTCCAGCTCCAGGATTTCATCCAGCGGGGTGGTATCCTTGCGGTGGGCTATTGCCTCTCGCACCGTCTCTGGATTTTCGCGGATGAACTTCAAGTCAAGCATTGTTTTCTCTCCTTCCCGCAAATTTCATCTTATATTTTAGTGTTCACGATAAATCAGCTCAATGCCACAGTGCCTTAATGCTTGCCAATCCAAATGCGCCGATTGCTGTCAACAGTATACTCCAGAGAACAATACCAAGACATACCCAAAGCAGTAGACGATAAGGCGGCGCCCCAAGTGTAAGTCCTAATACGACCGCTAATGGAGCACCGGTGAGCAGGGGGGCTAGTAGCCCCAACCCTATTACTCCATAACGGTGCCAAATTTTACTAATGTATCCGTGTTGCCTCATTTCGTCCTTACCGCCGTATCGTCGCACCAGCCAAGTTCGCGCATGTTTACCGAGGAGGGTAATTACGACCGCACCTAGTATAGCACCAATAGCTGAAGCGATTCCTATTACTACCGGATGCAGTTTAAGTGCCAACCCCATAGGGATAGCCGCCCATAGCTCTAACGCACCCAGCCCAAATACCGTCAAGAGTTTCATTGCTTCCATTGGTTACACGCAAATATAAAGATATGTCGCCAAACGGCCTGCAAGTGAGGTTGGAGTTGACTTATACCCTGTTACTTAACTTAGAGTGAACCCCATCCCCTCTGAGATACTGTCAGCAACGTCCAAAGGATGTTCTTCTACAATCTTGCCTCCAAGTTATGCCACAGCCATTATATGTACTGAGTTATGTGAGGTCAACTGCTAGGTAGCATCGGTGCGGAACCGGAACGATGCGAGGACTAAGAAAGCCACGCTGAATCCGCCAAGAGCCAGCATAGCCGGAACCGCCGATGAGAAATCACCGCCAAAAACCATCAGATTGTTAAAACCCGTATTTGCCCAGCCGTGGGGCGTGAACTTAGCCATGAATTGCATCCATCCTGGAGTGACGAAGAGAGGCCACCAGCAGCCACCTAGCGGAGCGAGAACCAGGGACATTACAAGGGCCATTGAAGCCGCGCTGCGACGGGTTTTAGCTAGCGTTGCCAGCAAAATAGCAAAAGCTGAAGACACTATCACCATTAAGACCGATAGCAGGATTACTGCCACCGGCGAAATTCCCATATCAATGTGGAACACAGTCATCCCCATACCCCAGAAGATGAGTATCTGGACCAGTCCTTTAGCAGCACTGCCTAAGAACAACCCGCCGAGGATGGCTTCGCGTGTTGTCGAGCTTACCAGCAGGCGTTCCAGCGTCCGGTTCTGGCGCTCTGTGACGATTGCTTCAGCGGCAGTCGCTGCCGTCATGAAGACGAACATCACCAGATAGCCCGGGATAACGTAATTGGCTGGATTCACGGCTTCTACTTCGCCGATTTTTTCCACATCGAACTTGATAGATGCCGATTTGACTGAGACTCCTCCAAGCACTCCGGAGAGGATTTTGTTGTATCGTTGTGGTGCCAGGGAAGGGTCAGAATTATCAATCGCTGCTTCGATAGCCAGGCCCGTAACCGAGTTTTTTCCGGTCTGCTGCAACCCCATGGCAGTTGCGATTGCCCCGGCTACGGCATTCAACGCCGGCCTGGTGTTGGTAGCTTCGGGATTGAAAACTATTTGAAGCTCGCCCCCGTAACCCCCCTGCAAACTTTTTGTGAAATCTTCCGGGAAAAGAATAAAGCCATCGAGTTTCCGCTGCTGAACCTTCAAGAGTGCCTGGTCATAATACTTGTCCCAGACGAACTTGGGTTCGCCGGGTTTTAACTCGGATTCGTCTTTTGTCTCCAGGTCTTTAATTATCGTGCGGCTGAGACCTCCGCTTTTTTCAAGGGTGACCATGTGAAGCTCCAGTCTCTTGTCCTGCTGGGTCGCCCCGGAGAGAAGAAAATTGAACAGGACAATAAACAGGAATGGGAAGGCAATAGCGAAGAACAGCGCCCTGCGGTCGGTAGCAAAAATGCGTAAGCTATTCAACCCAATGAACCAGATACCTCTAACAATTTTCACTAGTTTATTTCCCCTCTCCTGCCACTCTGAAAAGGAGCCGGCTGAGTAGCAGAGCCACGATTGTAGCACCAACAATCAGAGCCAATTCCTGGCTTACTCCGGCGAGATTCTGGCCGCGGGAGACGATTGCCCGGAAGGCATCATTAGCGTAGGTGTTTAATGAAAAACGGCTAAGAAGGTATAGCGTGGAACCTGCAGCTATTGTGAAGAATGTGCCGCCTAACATTGTCATCGACATCGTAACTAAGGCGCTTATCGTGCTGGCCTGGGCCGTAGACTTTGATGCCGAGCCGATGAGTAGCCCTAAAGCTCCCGCCGCGGCGGAGAATACCAGAGCCACTACGGATACTTCCAGAAAAGATATGGGTGTGAAAAGCCGGAAGACAATGGCAGCCAGCAGTAACAGAATCAAAGACTGCAGAAATGCCCGCGCCGTATTGGCCAGGAACTTGCCAAAGAAAAGCTCGCCGGCAGTCAGCCTGGTAGTCAGCAGCCGTTCAAGAGTCTTGTTACGGCGTTCCTCTATCAGTGCCTGCGAGCTGATACTGGTAGCAAAAAGCACAAACATGGTGATTATCCCGGAAAGAAACTGATTTACTGGATTGGGAGCGGCGCCGATGGGCACCTCCTTTATTGTGATGAGAGGACTGATTGCTTCGTTATCCAGGAACCTTTGAGTGATAGTATCCGCCTGCGCCTGGGTGCTACCGCTGGCTGTTTTGACTGTCTTCTTGAGACCAGCTTCCTGGCTGATTTCCTGAGCCTTGCTGCGGATAATACTGGCTACAATCTGACCTTCCTGTCCCCCGTTCCCTCTCTGGCGAAAAACCATGTGTGTTGTTACCCCGCGAGCCAGATCGGTCGAGAATTCCGGGGGTATGTAAGTCACCATCTGTAAAGTCGCTTTTTGCAGTTTGCTCTCGGCTTCTGAATCAGAGATGAGACTGACATCGAGATTGTTCAGTTTTTCCAGCCGGTCCAGCAGGAGGGTTGAGTATTGACCGCCGGGGTCTTGATTTACGATATAGGCCGTGCCGTGAAACAATGTTTCCCCGCCGAAAGCAAAGTACATCAGGGCAAAAATCGCTATTGGCAGGAGAAGCGTGAAGGCGAGGTCGCCTTTGTCCTGCAAGTAGCTACGTACTTCCCGCCATGCCAGAATCAGTGGTCGGCTCATGTCCGTTTAGTCCCTGAGGCTCCGTCCGGTCATCTTCAGGAAGACATCCTCTAGAGTTACCGTGTCCGGTGAGCCTACCTGCTTGCGTAGATTTAAAGGGGTATCCATTGCGATTATCTGGCCGCCATCCATAATTGCCACGCGGTCGCAGAGCTGGTTGGCTTCTTCCATATAGTGCGTTGTATACAGAACGGTCATGCCCTTCTTGCGGAGTTCTCTGATAGTCTCGTGAATGTTGTTCCGCGACTGCGGGTCGATGCCTACAGTCGGCTCATCCAGGAAGATGAGTTGAGGATGCCCCATGAGGGCTATTGCCAGGTTTACTCTTCGTTTCATCCCGCCGGAGAATTTCTCCACTCTCCCTTTTGCTCTATCCGCCAGCCCCATCAGTTCCAGGTTGGTTATTGCCTGAGACCGCGCCTCCTTGCCATTCAGCCCGACCATCCGTCCGAAGAAGACGAGATTATCTATCGGGGACAGGTCTTCATATAAGGCAAGCTCCTGCGGGCAGATGCCGATTAACCGCCGTACTGCACCGGGGTTACTACGCCCCGAATAGCTGCCTATAGTAAAGTCGCCGCGGTCTGGCGGCAGAATGGTTGACAGAATACGTATTGTGGTGGTTTTGCCGGCGCCATTGGGGCCAAGCAGGCCAAATATTTCACCCTTATCGATGGAAAATGAGACGCCGTTCACTGCCTTATAGGAGTTGAAGCTCTTGTGAAGGTCCGTTATGGTTAGAAATGCTTCTGCCATGACGTGCTCCTGTTTTCGCAGCCTACGGTAAGCAGTATAGTGTCTAAGGTGCAGATTTGGCAAGGGGTAAATGGATTTAACAAGCTGATGGATTCGTATTTTTCAAGATATAGCACGTTTATCACCCTCTTCCCTTCTGGCTGCGATTATTAAGCTTGCCATACCTGCCATGCTATAATGTATCAGAATCAACCGGGTGCAGAGCAGTTATGGATAATAAAAGCCTGGAAATACTGGAATTCCCCCAGATAAAGCAAATACTTGCCGGATTCACATCTTTTTCGGCCAGCCGGCAACTGGCTCTCGATTTGCAACCAATCCAGGATTATCAACGGGTGGCCCAGTTACTACAGCAATCAGCGGAGGCACGTCATCTTCTCGCCATGGAGCCAAATTTTTCTATCGGGGGATTGCGGGACATCCGGCAGGAAACGAAAATGGCATCTCTGGGCAAAGTACTTGAGCCTCAAAGCCTGCTGGAGATTCAACAGGCTCTCGTAGCCATCGGCGTGGTCTACCATCGACTGGAGAAGCGGGCTGTGGAATTACCTTTACTCTGGAGCATCGCTGCCCGTCTGGTTGAGTTTGACGACGTTGTTCATAATATTGCCGGTTCGCTGGCACCGAACGGACAAGTGTTGGATAGCGCTTCAACTCACCTGGCAGGTATCAGACGGCAATTGAGAGAGTTACGCCAGCGACTATACGAGAGACTGGAAGCTATTATGAAGACGCCGCGCGGGAGCAAAATCATACAAGAACCGGCCATTGTGGAGCGAGAGGGCAGGTACGTTATCCCGATTAAGGTTGAACACCGAAAGGAAATAAAAGGCATAGTGCATGATGTTTCCAATACCGGTGCCACCATATTTCTTGAGCCGCTGGTGACTATAGACATGGGGAACACCATGAGAGAATTGGTGATGGAGGAAAGGCGGGAAGTAGAAAAGATACTTCGCAACTTAAGCACCGAGGTTGGCACACACGAAGTAGAAATCTCCCGGGATATTGAGCTGATGTCCGAACTGGATCTGGCGCTGTCCAAGGCTCGCTATGCTAGCAAACTTAGAGCCGTTGAACCGACTCTGACTGACTTCAATGATAAAGGTAAGCAAGGGATTGATGAACCAGCGGTTGTGCTGAAGCTGGTTGAAGCGAGACACCCCTTGCTTGACGACACTGCGGTCCCGCTTTCAGTCGAGATGGGACGGGACTTCTCTGTACTGGTCATTACCGGGCCGAATACCGGCGGCAAGACAGTAGCACTCAAGACTATCGGCTTGCTGAGCCTGATGACACAGTGCGGGATACCAATCCCAGCCTCCGCCGATAGTCAGATTCCCATCTTCGATAGCATATTCGCAGACATCGGTGATGAGCAGAGTATCGAGCAAACCTTGTCCACCTTTAGCGCACATGTGGGCAATATTGTTCGTATCATCAACCAGGCTACCGAGAAGAGCCTCGTACTTCTAGACGAGCTTGGCACCAGTACCGACCCGGTAGAAGGTTCAGCCCTGGCTGTTGCCGTGCTGGGTCACTTTCTGTCGCGCCGGACAATGACGGTAGCTACCTCGCATTTCAGTGAAGTCAAAGCTTTTGCCCACGTGACGAAAGGTATGCAAAACGCTTCTTTTGCTTTTGACATGGCGACACTGACCCCGACCTACCACCTGACGATAGGTATACCGAGCGGTAGCAATGCCCTGGCTGTTGCCAGGCGTTTGGGCCTGCCTCAGGAGATTATCGCCGAAGCAGAAAGATTGATACCAGAAGGCATCAGAGCATTGGAAATCCTTCTAGCCAGCCTTAAGAACAAGGAGGCTGAAATTACATCTCTTCACCACCAGGTGGAAACGGAGAGAGAAGAGGCAGTTCGGCGAAACAGGGAACTGGAAATAGAACAGCAACGGTCCAAAGCTGAGGTGAGCGATATAATCCAGCAGGCTCGAGATAAGGTCACGTTGGAAGTTGCCGAACTGAGCCAGCAAATCCGTGAAGCCGCAACAGAGTTGAGACGGCAAGTATCTAAAGAGAAGCTTGAGCAGGCCAGGAAAACCATGGCGGCCATACAGGAACAGTTGAAAAGCAAGACATTACAGACAAAGGGGGACGATGAGGCAGGTGAGCAGACATCAGACGAAAGCCGTATTTCTGTGGGAGACCTTGTTTCTATTAAAGAAGTTGGCGTGAAGGCAACCGTGTTGTCTGTATTAGAAGACAGACGTGAGGTCGAGGTGCAAGCCGGGCAAACCAGGCTAAAACTTGGACTGGACAAAGTAGATAAAGTAACATCTCCGGATGGTCGGACGGTAACTAAAACTACCTCGACAAAAGTGAATGTGGTGCAACGTTCGGTTTCCCGTGAAATCGACCTGCGGGGCAAGCGGGCCGACGAAGTTGAGCCAGTTCTTGACCGGTATCTAAACGATGCCTCGCTGTCCAGTCAGACCCAAGTCCGTATTATTCATGGTTTCGGTACCGGGACGGTTCGTCAGATTGTCAGAGAAGCACTGGCCACTCATCCATTGGTGAAATCGTTCCGTGCTGGCGAGAAGAACGAAGGTGGCGATGGTGCGACCATCGTCCAATTGTAGCGGGATTGCCCCGATACGCCGAATACTGTGCAGCCTTAAAAGACTTTCGTAGATAAAAAGACTAAATCTTTCAAGGAGTCAGAGACTTTATGAATGAAGCCTATCTCGATATAGAGACTACAGGTTTGTCTCCCCGCGATTGTGACATCACGGTGGTCGGTATTTTCCTGCCTGATGCAACTGAGGATAAATTCGTCCAACTGGTAGGAGATAAGATAACAGACCTTAGTTTGCTGCAGGCATTAGAAGGTGTGGATACTATTTATACCTACAACGGCAGTCGATTTGACCTGCCTTTTATTCGTGTGCGGCACAAGGTGAATCTTGCCAGTAGGTTCGAGCACTGTGACCTTATGTATCACTGCTGGAGACACAGATTATACGGCGGGCTGAAGGGTGTGGAGCGGCAACTGGGCATATACCGTCGATTGAAAGAAGTCAACGGATACGAAGCCGTGCGCCTTTGGTGGAGGTATGTTAATGACTATGATACGGATGCCCTGACCACACTTCTCGAATATAACCGTGAAGACGTTGTGAATCTGAGAACTCTACGGGACAGGCTGTTATAGAACCCGACCACATGAATAGTCAGCTATCCGGGAGGGGAAGATTATTAGAAGAGAGGCTAAGCCTCTCTGTAACTCTCCCAAGTGTTTTTCAGTTACTTTTCGCAGGTGCTACTTCTCCTTCACTTGTCATTGCGAGACCATTCCGACGTAAGTCGGAAGGCGAAGCAATCCGGGGGGAGTTCCACACTCCGCCCAACCCAGATTGCCACGTCGTCCCGATTAACATCGGGACTCCTCGCAATGACATTTTACAAGAGAGGCTTAGCCCCTCTTAGACTTCCCTAAACTCTACTTCGGGTCTTCTTACACGACGACGTCTCATCATGAATTCTTCAGCTAGTGAGGGTGGCATCCCTGATTCCATTATGAACATATGAAACAATCGGTCTGACCTACGGAGAATCTCTTGTGCTTCCATGAACTTTGCACGGGATGGTTCTTTACCCTTTGGTAGTTCAAGCACGCTTGCTAAGCGGTCGAACAATATGAAAAGCTCTTCAAACATCTCAGGATGTATTCTCGGCTGCTTAGGCGTTACACTCAATTCGTCTACCTTAGAGCGGAGGTCTTGAAGCATGGAGATAATCTCAGCACTACCCTTTTCTAGTGGGTTCTCGCTTTGGCGTAGCGACTGTATGTCAATGGCGACAGAGATTGGTGTGTCAACATCAGTGGGGTTCTTTTCAACCGCCTGGATCTGTTTTACTAACTCGTCTCGGCAACGGGCAACACTGTCTAAATCATGGTGGTCAACTTGTATAGTGCGGCTTTGAGCAACATCAAAGGGGATAGGCTCACCTATTTGGATTAGCTGGACGATGGGCTTCCTTACTGCGTGCCGTATAGCAAGTTCATAGAATACATTTGGATTACGACCAGTGAGGTCTGCGATTACAAGTGCATCCTCCAACAAATGTTGTATCACTTGAGATGTGATTATACCGGGCTCTGAAATCTCGTCCGCCCGAATCGTCTCATAACCGCAGTCTTTTGAGGCTGGCGCTATGATATGCTTTAGCACTTGGTCAGACCGGCGCCGAGCTTCACTTCCTTCTTCACCAATTGGTGCAATCACAAAACACACTTTTTGTTTCTCTTGTTTGGGCATACTAACACCTCCCTAATATGATATTCCCTATCCCTTCTCCCTTAACTGCGGGAACAGGATAACCTCTCTTATCGATTGCTGGTTGGTGAGTAGCATCACCAGTCGGTCTATGCCGATGCCCAGCCCGCCGGTGGGGGGCATGCCGTACTCCAGCGCCAGCAGATAATCTTCGTCGATAGTCCATTTTTCCCCGCCGTCTGACTGGCGTTCCTTCAACTGCTCTTCAAAGCGTTTCCTCTGCTCAATCGGGTCGTTAAGCTCGCTGTAAGCATTGCCGAACTCCATACCGCCGGCAAAAGGTTGAAAGCGCTCCACCACCCGCTCCTCACCCGGCTTCGACTTGGCCAACGGCGACATCGAGACCGGGTAGTCCATAATGAAGGTCGGCTGAATAAGTTTAGGCGTCACAGTAGCCGAAAGAAGCTCGTCAACCAGTTTTGCCCAGTTTTTCTCCGGGTCAGCTTCGATTTTCATCGAGCGCATCTTTTCTCTCAGCCCGGCGGCGGTGGGAAATTTAACAAAGTCGATGCCGCTGTTTTCCAGAATCGCCTCTCGCAAGCCGAGACGCTTCCACGGCGGCTTAAAGTCAATTATATTTTCACCGTACTTAACCTCAAGTGTGCCGAGCACCTGCTGGCAAACCTTTACCACCATTTCCTCGACCATTTTCATCACGTCATTATAGTCGGCATAGGCTTCGTAGCTCTCTAGCTCGGTGAACTCGGGATTGTGCCGGGTATCGATGCCTTCGTTACGAAAAGTCTTACCCAGTTCGTAGACCTTATCGAAACCGCCGACAATGAGCCTCTTGAGATGAAGCTCGGTAGCGATGCGGAGATAGAAGTTCTGGTCAAGGGCATTATGATGTGTGATAAACGGATGAGCCAGAGCTCCCCCTGCCGAAGGTTGCAGAGTCGGCGTTTCCACCTCGATAAAGCCCCGCTCGTTGAGGAATTGCCTCACGGCAGCGATGACCAGGCTGCGCACCTTAAAAGTCTGATGAACCTCGGGATTACTGATAAGGTCGAGGTAGCGCTGCCGGTATCTGGTCTCGACATCGTTCAGACCGTGCCATTTTTCCGGTAAAGGTTCCAGAGACTTCGCAAGAAGGGTAAAATCGTATACAGCGATGGTCGGCTCGCCGGTTCTCGTACGGAAAGGTCGCCCCGTTATGCCCAGAATATCGCCGATATCAAGCTCCTTAAGTAGCTCATTCCTGTCAGGATTAAGCTTGTCGCCCACCAGAAGTTGAATCTTGCCTGAGCCGTCGCGTAGGTCGAGGAAGGAGAGCTTACCCATCTTCCGCCTGGCGGTAATCCGACCGGCGACAGTAACTAATGGATTTTCATCCACAAGATTTCTGGTTGAAACAACTGGTTGGGTATTATCTGTACTGGTCGGTATGTGCTCATTCACCCAAGTGATGACTTTCTCGGTGGTGTGGCTATGCTGAAAGCTATTTGGATACGGTCTTACTCCGGCAGCACGAATCCGTTCGAGTTTTTCTAATCGCTGTTTATTGATGCGTTCGAATGTCATTCCAGTTCTCCTCTGCTTATAATATAGCAAAAAGACGGAGAGTTCCAGACTCTCAATACTATATTATCCAACTTACTGGTTAGTATATGTTGTCTTTGTCTCATAGTAAAGTGCCTTCGTTTGAGATTATTGAGTAACCCATCCCCTTACCCCTTCCCTTGGTAAGGGAAGGGGAGTGTTAGAAAGAGAGGGGCGAAGCCCCTCTCTAAAATCTCTTCCCCCTCTCCTGTTGTGGAGAGGGGGATTAAGGGGGTGAGGCTTGCTCTAATGGCTCAAGCCCGATGGGTTAATAGATAACAGGTTGGTTGAGTTCTGTTTGACCTGGCGCTCTTAACATATCCAGCCAGGCGGCTGATTTTACGTCCCGCTCCAGGAGGTATTTAATATAGTATCTCATTACCGTTTCCAGCTCGTGGGACAGTTCCGTGTTCATTTTGAGACGGCTAACAGTGCTATAGTCGTTAGCCTGTAGCCAGCGCAGCACTTTCAGGGCATCAACCGAGAGGAGAGTGGTGAAGGGTTGGTGCTGGCGGCAATCAGGGCAGAGTATGCCGCCGGCGCTGGAGCTGAAGGAGTTGGTAACAGGTTGCAGGGGCTGGTGGCAGGCGACGCACTGCTGTAGCTGAGGCCGGTAGCCGATCTCGTTAAGGAGATGAAGCTCAAAATAGCGTAAGACCAGTTCGCGGTTGCCAGCCTGGCATAGCTCTTGCAGTGTCTCAAAGAGTAGTCGGAACAAAGGGCGATTTTCAATATGGTCTACGGTAAACTGGTTGACTAGCTCGGTGACATAAAGGGCATAAGCGGTAAGCTCAAGGTCGCTTTTCAAAGGGAGGAAGCTATCGATGGTCTGGCTACCGATGATGGTATCCAGGTTGCGCCCGCGAGCCAGCGACACCATGCTGTGAGTGAGCAGTTCCAGGTGTCCGGCGAGCTTGCTGCGGGGACGCCTGACCCCCTTGGCGACACCTTGAATCTTACCCAGTTCCGGGGTGTAGAGGGTCAGGATTCTATCCGCCTCTCCCAGCCGGGTCTTCTTGATGATGATGGCTTCCGTCTGATAGGTTCGTGGCTTGGTCATTTTAAGTTGTACCTATCTAACGAATGTTAATTCACATGGTTTCCCGTATTTTCTTTTTAGCAAAATGTCTCTTTCCTTGAGGAGGCAGGCTCTATTATGGGCTATGGCTCTACCAAATTCCCCATCTTGCCAGGCTCGCATACACAAAAGCCCCCTATCATAAAACGGGTCGTCATAGTTCTGGATATCCAGATAATTACGGGTAGTGGCTTTAGATTCGCGGCCTACTTGAAGTTCTCCGCCAAAATCAATCTCCCTGCCCAGTTCGTAAAACAAAACGCTTCTCTCAAACTCGGTATTGAATGCGTAAAAGGGTCTTTCTAAAGTATCTATAATCTTCCCGGTTCTTTCTCTTAGCTCAACGACTGCTTCCGGCCCCCTGGCACAGAGTATTTGCAGGCCGTCTTTATTCATATATCCGAAAATGACCAGCCGAATATCTCTAAAGTGTCTTGTATCGGTGTATTGATTAAGAAATTCGCCGACAGTCTCGATATCGATAATCGTTCCCTTAAAATCTGAGCTTGTATCTTCTTTAACTTCTATTAACAATGGCACATTCCTTCTTTCATTTATACTGAACCTCACCCTTGTCCCCCTCTCCTTGAAAGGGGAGGGGAGGGATTAAGAGAAGGGGCTTCGCCCTTCTCTAGGCGCCCCTTTTATCCTTTAACAATCATCGTGCCCATTGTTAGGTCTCACGCTCACCATATTTTCTCATGAAGAGATTTACTCCTTCTAGCATTATGGATACTCGACTTCTATCGCTTACTTCATCCCATTCACCATGAGCAGCGTGATTTCGTAGACCACCCCATGATGTAATATCCTTGTCATCTTGTTTTGTGATTAGGTCGGCTTCTCTTAAAACTCTTGCATAGGAATCAAGGCCAGGTTTTTTCCCTTTAAGGTCTAAACCAGCTTCCTCAATCCAATTTCTTAGAAATTCCTCAAGTGCAGCCCCAACAATGACAGTCGGTGCTGCAGGATGTACTTCTTTAGTTCCTAGCAAAGTATTTGCTTGACCAAGAAAGTCAGAAACGACGTCTATCTGCGCTTTTCTCTCAATGGAGACACCTTCAAAGAGCCCATTTCCTACATACCTAATAAATGCTTCTAAATAACTGACCACATACTTGTCAATTTCCCAATTCAGTCGGATTTCGCTTATTTCTTTGAAGAAGGTACTCTTTTCTCCTGCGTACACCCTGAGGAATTCCTTAGCTTCAGAAAGCACTCCAGGTAGTTCCATTTTTGAGCTTTTCTGTGCGCTCTCAATGATTTTTCTGGCTTGCTTTATTAGTTCTTCAGTGTTCATGTTCCATTACCTTCCGTCGTCATATACGTGACGGCTAAAACTCCTGTCTGCCTTCGATGGCGCGGGTGAGGGTAACATCGTCGGCGTATTCCAGTTCACTGCCGAAGGGTAGTCCCCGCGCCAGGCGGGTAACCTTAATGCCCAGGGGTGAGAGCAGTCGGTGGAGATAGAGCGCCGTTTGCTCCCCCTCAAGATTGGTGTTGGTGGCCAGGATGACCTCATCTACCGGGCTTGCCTTCAGCCTCTCCAAAAGCTCCTTGATTCGGATGCTGTCGGCGCCGACTCCCTCGGTGGGCGAGATGGCGCCATGGAGTACATGGTAGAGTCCGTGATAGACCCGGGTGTGCTCCATCGCCAGGATGTCCTGGGGCTGCTCGATAATGCAAATTTTACTCCGGTCGCGTTCCTCGCTGCTGCAGAGCAGGCAGGGGTCGGTGTCAGTAACATTAAAGCAAGTTGAGCACAGCCTGATTTCCTGTTTTACGGCTAATATCGCGTTAGTTAAGAGACGGGCTTGCTCTTCAGGGGAGCGCATCAGGTAGTAGGCAAGGCGCTGGGCGCTCTTGGGTCCGATGCCAGGTAGCTTATTCAGTTCCTGGATGAGCCGGGTTACTGCTCCCGTAGTGGATGGGAGACCTTGATTCATTTTAACCTCTCCCCCTGTATCCCCCTCTCCTTTTAAGGAGAGGGGGAAGAATATTATAGAAGAGGGACGTAGTCCCTCTTAAACACCCTGTCTATTATTGAAGTGGCGTTGCCCCTCCAGGCTCGACTTTTTAGGTTAACCCCGGGATTTTAAGACCGCCGGTTATCCCTTTTAGCTGTTGGGCAGCCACTTTCTGCGACTTGTTGGTGGCTTCACCAATCGCTTTCAAAATCAGTTTCTCAAGGTCGCCGGCTTTGTTGGGGTTTATCACCTCCGGAGATATTTTGATGGAGATTATTTTTTGCTGGCCATTCATAGTAACCTTCACGGAGCCCTTGCCGGCCTCCCCTTCTACAACCAGCTTGTTTAGCTCTTTTTGGGCCTTGTCCAGCTTTGATTTAAGTTCCTGGGCCTTTTTCAACATATCAAGATTCATTTTTCCTCCACATCGATAATTCTACCAATTTTTAATGCTTCCTTCAGCAGGTGATTGTCTTCCAGGATACATTGCACACGGCAGGGACGCCCCAGAAAATTGCTGATGATTTTCTCGACGACCCGTTGATTTTCCAGTTTCTCAATCAGTTCCTTGTGATTGTTGTGTCTAAAGGATAGTACTACCGTATCATTTTCAATTGATGTCGGTTTAACGCCAGCGCTTCTAAGTATGGCAATGGCTGACGTTTTCCTGGTATCTTGGGGAGCTAGTTCGATGACCTGTTTCCAGTTCAGCCGGAGCCGTTCGATTTCAGTGCCACCTTGCAGCGGCGTAGTCACGGTTGCTGCCATTACAGGTGCCGGTGGTGCAGTGACTTTGGCAGGAGCAGGTTTGGCGGGGGGCGGCCTGGATTGAGCCGGAGCCGGCGGTGGAGTAGTTGCTTTGGGGGGTGGGCGTAATTCGGCTTCGGGTTGCCTGGGCTGAACTTTCCTTTCTTCTTCTGAGGTCAGGGTGCAGTCGACCAGGGCCAGCTCCAGGGGTAAGGCGGAGTAGTTATCCAGTCCAAGCTCAAGCTGACCGAAGAGCTTGGTTGCCCTTAAAATTTGCTCCAGAGAAGCTTTAGCGGCTAAAGCCTTCAGTTCAGCGATATCCTCGGCAGAGAGGTCTACCGCCTCAGCCGAGCCGGCCTTTATCAGGAGTAAGGCTCGCAGGTATGCCACCAGTTCCCGATTGAACTGCCTCAAGTCCAAGCCATCACCATTGACACCGCTTATCATCGTCATCCCGGCAGCAATGTCGTTATTGATAATGTGCTTTACCAGCTCTTTAGCACGCCAATCGCCGGTGATACCGAGGGTAGCCTGCACTTGCTCCAGTCCAATCTCAGCGCCATAGTATGTCGTTAGCTGTTCCAGCAGGTTTTCGGCATCGCGCAGGCTGCCGGTGGCGCTCCTGGCGACAAGACGCAGTGCCTCCGGTGCAATGTGAATGCCTTCGGCACTGCAAATAGTGCCCAGTTTTGAAATTACATCTGTCTGAGTGAGACGCCGGAAATCAAAACGCTGGCAGCGTGAGAGTATGGTAGGCAGGATTTTGTGGGCTTCGGTGGTCGCCAGAATAAAGATGACATGCGGCGGCGGTTCCTCCAGGGTTTTGAGCAGGGCATTGGAGGCACTATTGCTGAGCATATGGACTTCGTCGATAATGTAGACCTTGTAGCGAGCCTGGTTGGGGGCATAGCCCACCTTCTCGCGGAGGCTGCGAATATCATCGACACCATTGTTACTGGCGGCATCGATTTCAATAATATCCATAGCCCTGGCTTCGGTGATTGTCTGGCACATAGAGCAAGTATCGCACGGCTCACCATTACTCGGGTTGAGACAGTTCACTGCCTTAGCCAGAATGCGGGCCGTGCTCGTCTTTCCCGTTCCCCGGGGGCCAGAAAAAAGGTAAGCATGAGATATACGCCCAGTACTAACCGCATTGCGCAGTGTCTGCGTTACCGGTTCCTGACCGACTACTTCAGCCAAAGTTTGGGGACGCCATTTGCGATAAAAAACTTGGGGAGCCATCGTTGTTATTATACTCTATAACGGGCTGGTTGAGAAAGGGGGGTTTGGGTGGTTTTTGACCTAATTTCATTAATTCCTCCTCCTTAAACTCCCTTATGTCATTGCGAGACCATTCCGCTCATCCTGAGCTTGTCGAAGGAAGCGGAAGGCGAAGCAATCCGCATCGCCATTCCGGCGGAAGCCGGAATCCAGGCCATAGGCGTCTTTTCTGGATACCGACGAAAGTCGGTATGGTAATTGTCTTCCCCCTTTTTCAAAAGGGGGAAGATTTGACTAATATAGTAATTTGTAGTGTGGGTGAAGCGAAGCGAAACCCACGAGATTGGCGGGTTTCACCCGCCCTACTATGCATACATACCGAGGATTTAAGGTGATGTTACCATTCGGTACTCTTATCTCGTTTGGCTTTTTGTGCTTTTAGCTTGCTTTTAGACAGGGAACCCCAACTGAGAACGCCGATGGCAGTCATAACTGCTTCTTTTTCTTCGGCGTCAAGCGGATGCCTGTCTAACAGGCCTTTTAAGATAGCGATTGCTTTTTGGTATTCCATAGTTTACTGATTACCCTTTGTCCAGCTAGTCACTATCGGAATGTCTGATATTACATACGTATTGTACGTAGGATGAGAGTAGCTATCCCTTAGGATGGGTTACATGTCACTGCCTTTTCCTTTTGGCAGCACTTTTCATAATGAAGACCACAATTATCACAACAGCTGCAATTGTGGCTATTGTGGTGATAATAAGGAATACCTCCGATATGCCCAGCATTGCATTACCTTCTTTTCAATCTACTGCTCAGGATTTGAATTTTAACCATCCTGGCTGACTTCTGCCAACCCGTATATTGGCAGTGTTTGAGATGGTCTTATCTTCTCTATTTCGGGGTGTTAAGAGGGGCGTAAGCCCCTCTTTTTATTCCTCCCTCTTGCTGTATACCGTGTCATTGCGAGCGAAGCGCGGCAATCTGGGATGGGTAGGTGTCCCGTCTCAACCACACGCATTGCTTCGTCCCGACAAGTTGGGATCTCGCAATGACATAAGAAAGTAAGGTTACAAAATAAGCTATAGTCCCTTTTTGGCGACATAGGCCGCCAGGTCGGCGAGACGGCAGCTATAGCCCCATTCATTATCATACCAGGCAATCACTTTGACCATATTACCGCCCAGAACCATCGTGCTGAGGGAATCGATAATAGAGCTTGCCGGGTTGCCCTTAAAATCTATGCTGACCAGTTCTTCCTGGCAATACCCAAGAATTCCGGATAGAGGTCCCTCGGCGGCGTTCTGGAAGGCCTGGTTGACCTGCTCGACGGTGGCCTCTTTATTCAGGTCGGCGACGAAGTCAACCACAGAAACGGTAGGTACAGGTACTCTGAAGGCTAATCCGTGAATTTTACCCTGGAGTTCGGGGATAACTTGAGTTACTGCCCGGGCGGCGCCAGTGGTGGTGGGGATAATGTTGGTGCCGGCAGTGCGGGCACGCCGCAGGTCACTATGCACCGTATCCAGAATTCTCTGGTCGTTGGTATAGGCATGAATAGTGGTCATCAAGCCCTTGCTCACTCCGAAGCTCTGGTGTAATACCTTGACCACCGGTGCAATGCAATTGGTCGTGCAGGAAGCGTTGGAGATAATGTTATGTTTGCTCGGGATATACTGGTTTTCATTAACACCAATGACGATTGTAATATCCTCATTTTTGGCCGGGGCGGAAATAATCACCTTTTTGGCGCCTCCCTGCAGGTGAGAGCCGGCTTTGCTGGCATCCGTGAAGAGCCCGGTTGACTCGATGACGACATCGACACCATAGTCACGCCAGGGGATCTTGGCCGGGTCGCGTTCCGAGAGCACCCTTATTTCTTTACCATCGATGGCAATGCCATTCTTGGTAGCGGCGACTGTACCCGGATAGGGACCATAGGTGCTGTCCCATTTTAGTAGATGTGCGTTAGTCTTGGTATCGGTAAGGTCATTAACGGCAACTATCTCCAGTTGTTTACTCTGGTATTGATTCATTGCCCGGAAGGTTAGTCTGCCGATACGCCCAAAGCCATTGATACCGATTTTAGTTGTCATTTGATACCTCCTCTATAATTTAAGATTGTTTACCAACCCCTCACCCTTTACCCCTCTCCCCTTAGCAAGGGGAGAGGGGGGCGAGGTTCTTAAAGGGGCGAAGCCCCTCTTAATCCCCTGACCGAATAATCGTAATTTCTAAGTGACCTCGTCTGGCTCTATTTTACCATTCTTGACATATCAGGTACGCTGGTAGTAGATAATACTATCTCTCTGCAGTTTTTCTACCCTCCCATCGATTCTCATTGCTTCCATGTGGGCCAGGGCTTCGGTTACGGCCATTCTCTTGTCCATTGGGGTCAAATCACGGAATGGCCTGGCGCCAACGTCCCGCATCCACATGATTTCCGTGGATATTTCGTAGGTTGTCTTTGCTTGAGTCTTTAGCGCCGTTAGAATCTCGTCGTTTCTTGTTTCATGGTGCTCAACAATTGCCTCAATCCTGGTCTGCAAATTGGTGAATGTTTGCTCGTGTGCCGGTAAAACCAGATTGACATCCAGTTGTTTTACTATATTCAGGGAATTGAGGAAATCGCCTAACGGATTACTACTCAATTGATTTTGGCCCTGCAGGGCAACATGGGGAGTGATAGACGGCAGGACATGGTCTCCGGAGAATAATAGTTTTTGGTTTGATTCATACAAGCAGATGTGTCCGGGGTCATGCCCGGGTGTCCAGAGCACCTTGAAGCTAAAACTACCTACCGTGATTGTTTCGCCGTCCTGAAGCACAACATCAGGCATCGTGGTATTAATAAACATGGGCAGCCTTGAGGCAACCATCTGAAATTCAGCCGGGGTCAGGTTGGGTACCCCATTAAGGCGAAGCCATTGCTCCATCTGCCGCCCCCGTTCCTCCATGTTTGTTGCCATTAATTGAATTTGGTCTCTGACCAGATGGTGTACCATAACCTTGGCTTGAGAGATCTGCTTTACCCTGGTGGTCAGACCATAGTGGTCGCCATGGGAATGAGTGGCTAATATCCGGGTTATCTCAGTAAAAGCGACGCCGATTTCGGTTAACCCTTTTTCCAGGGCATCAAATGCCCCATCATTATTCACCCCGGGGTCAATGAGAAGATACCCATCGTCTCCCTGCACCAGGTAGCAATTGGTGTTCTCCAGAGGATTGTTAGGGATTGGTATCTTGAATTGGTGAATCCCTGGCATTATCTTGGTCACATGTGTTACTCCTTTCCTATTTTGTTAAATGTCCGTGTTCCGATAAAACGAGCCTTTTGCCCTAATCCTTCTTCTATGCGGAGAAGGCGGTTATACTTGGCGGTGCGCTCCGAGCGGCAGGGGGCGCCTGTTTTAATCTGACCGGCATTCAGACCGACCACCAGGTCAGCGATGGTGGTATCTTCGGTCTCGCCGGAGCGGTGACTGACGACTGCTGTCCAGTCTGCCTGCTGCGCCATCTGTATGGCGGCGATCGTTTCAGTGAGCGTGCCGATTTGATTGAGCTTGATGAGTATAGAGTTAGATGCCTTCAGCTCAATGCCTTTGCTTAAGCGCTCAACATTGGTGACATAGAGGTCATCGCCAACCAGCTGGATTTTTTGGCCCAGTTTTTGAGTCAGTAGCTGCCAGCCCGCCCAATCATCTTCCGCCATACCATCCTCAAGGCTGATGATAGGGTAGGCGTCTACCCATTTGACATAATACTCAACCATTTCCCTGGTGCTCAGTGAGGTACCTTCTTTAGATAGAATATATTGTCCATCTTTATAGAATTCGCTGGCGGCTGGGTCCAGGGCGATAAAGCAGTCCTTACCCGGCTGGTAGCCGGCTTTTTCAATCGCCAGTAAAACGGCTTCTATTGCAGCGGCATTGGATGATAGGGAAGGGGCAAAACCACCCTCATCGCCGACATTGGTGTTCAGTCCTTGCTCCTTGAGCACCTTTTTCAGGGAATGGTAGACCTCGGTGCCCATTTGCAGGGATTGGTGGAAGCTGCTGGCGCCCGCCGGCACCACCATAAACTCCTGGAAATCGGTGGAATTGGCGGCGTGCTTACCCCCATTCAGGATATTCATCATCGGCACGGGCATGGTATAGGTGCTGGTTTTACCCAGATATTGGTATAAAGGAATATGAGCCAGGTTAGCTGCGGCATGAGCTACAGCCAGTGATGTTCCCAGAATGGCATTAGCCCCCAGGTGTGATTTGTTGGCTGTGCCATCAAGCTCAGTTAGCCTGTGGTCAATGGCTGACTGGTCGGTGGCTGACATGCCGACCAGGGCGGTGGCGATGTCTCGATTAACATTGGCTACTGCCTTGAGAACGCCCAATCCAGCAAATCTGGATTTATCTCCGTCCCGTAGTTCTACTGCTTCATACTTGCCGGTGCTGGCACCGGAGGGCACGGCTGCCCGACCTGCTGTGCCGTCAGCCAGCGCGACATCAACTTCTATTGTCGGGTTGCCCCGGGAATCTAGTATTTCTCTGGCTTTTATACTTTTAATCGTTGACACAACAGCGATTATAGCACTTGGGTTTGATGTTAGCAAAGGACTAACCCAGAGCCAGTTTATAGGCGACCCCCAGCAAACCTCCGCCCAGGATAAGCCAGGCGGAATTGACTCTGGAGCGGAAGACCAGGAACAGGGCAATGATAGTCAGCAATATGGTAAACCAGTCCACTACTCCGGCACGCCCGAGTTGCCAGGTTACCCCCGCCATGAGGCCGAGAGAAGCGATATTGACGCCATCCAGGAAGGCTCCCGACCACCACGATTTGCGGAGCCAGGGCAGGATACGGCTCAGCAGGGCCACGAATAAAAATGAGGGCAGGAAGATAGCCAGAGTTGCCAGTAGAGCCGAGGGCAAGCCCCCCATCAGGTAGCCAACAAAGGTGGCACTGCTGAATACCGGGCCGGGGGTTATCTGCCCTACGGCAATAGCGTCCAGCAGTTGCTGGTGAGTGAGCCAGCCTAAACGCACCACAAATTCGGAGTTTAAAAAGGCAAGCAGCACATAACCGCTGCCATAGATAACAGAGCCAATTTTAAGCATAGTCATGAAGAGGGTCATCTGGCTGAATGGGATAACGGCTGCCGAAAACATAGAAAGAGGTATTTTCAGCAAAGGCATAACTAACATCGCTGAAGGATTTGCCTTGAGGAGACGGCGCCCGCCCTGGAAAAGCAAGACTATGGCAGCACCGGCAAAAAGAAGAGCTATCTCATTGAAGCCGAGCAGGTAAAGGGTAATCACGGCGACTCCGACTATCGCTGTCAGCCAGCCCTTGACTGCCTTCTTGCCTAAATCCCACAACGCCTGAATTATGATGGCGATGACGATTGGCTTGACGCCATATAGTACCCACCCGACCTGGGGCAGCGAGCCGTAGGTGACATATACCCAGGCTAATGCCAGTGTCGTCAGCATGGCAGGCAAAATAAACAGTAAGCCGGCGGCGGCAAAGCCCAACCACCCCGCCCGGACCAGTCCCAGCCACAATGCCATTTCGGTAGCATTGGGCCCGGGGATGAGGTTGGTTGCCCCGTTAAGGTCCAGGAACTGCTGCTCATCCAGCCAGCGGCGATTCCTCACCGTTTCCCTCTGCATGATGGCGATGTAAGCCGCCGGCCCGCCGAAGGCGGTAGCCCCGATTCTCAGAAAGAGAGAGGCGACTTCTTTGAGGTAGGTTCTCTTTTCCATAACTTAAGTCCGTTTAGAGAGTTAGTGAGCCATTTTAGCATATTTGCTGATGATGAGGGGGCAGGCAGAACCGCTTGAAGTTTAGTGCTAATAATAGTATGATCATTAGTACGATAATGAGGGCAGGAGGGAGAGTGTTTATGGCTACGCGTATTATAACGGTTAGTGAGCTTAAAACTAAGCTGGGAATGCTAATGTCCGAGCTCGAAGAGCAAGGGGTACCTATGTTTGTGACGCAGCACGGCAAACCGAAAGCAGTGCTAACCCGTTTCGATGAATACGAAGCCCTGATGAAGAAGCTCGAAGACTTCGAAGACTTGCTGGCAATGAAGGATTCTCTGGCTGCGCCGGAAGCGGAAGCCGTAAGTCTGGATAACTACGAGCCTGAGCGGGCCAAACGTGTTCGAGGTTAGGCTTCGCAGTAAAAGGGTGCAGCGAGAACTGGATAGTCTGCAAAGAACGGATTACCAGCGTGTTTTCGCCAGAATGAAAGCTCTTGCGGACACGACAAGGCCCAAGGGATGCGAAAAACTCTATGATAACATCTACCGCATAAGGGTGGGCGATATACGGATAATCTACCTCGTTGATGAAGAGAATAAGCGTATTGAAGTCGGCGGAATACGCCGCCGGTCGGAAAAAACTTACCGGGGACTCGATGAGCTTTTCCGGTAAAGTTTCATGGGAACACTTCTCCATTTGCCAAACGGGGGAAGAAAAAGTAAGAGGGGCGAAAGCCCCTCTCTAACTTGCATGCACCCAATTCCTAGCTCGTTTAGTTAAACCTACTATTTATCTTCTGCTACCAAACATGTTTATTATAGAGCCAGCCACACCCCCCGCAAAATCAGCTAGGACGATATAAGGTAGGTCGTTTGCAAAAATGCCAACAATTTGATTGATAGTTTGGGCTGAGATTTCATTTGCCGCTTTCGGGTTTATTTGCATTCTTATCATGCCGAATATCGAAACGGTGATTATCGGAAGTATAGCTGCTGCTGCCGCCGCTTTGTAGAAAGATTCTTTTGTACGGTATCCCCATGCCTTGCCAATTCCCCAGATAGTGAGAGCCATTAGAATTGAAAGCACAAGGTACATCAAAAAATCTTTGATTAGTCTGGTTGAGAGGATTATGGCTAAAGCTATTCCCGCAAAAAGAAGAAATTTTTTAAATGTAATCTCTACGCCTCCGAACCCTGTTGGACCGTATTATAAACAGGTTCGCTGAACAAATGCAAAAAGAGACTAACCACGACAAAACCCCATTGACCCTATCAGAACATATGTGCTACTTTAGCACCATGAGATTTGAGTTGGAGAGCGCGAGATGGAAGAGGAAAAGCACGATGAGGTTGAGTTGGATTTACCACCGGAGTATTGCCGCTATCGGGATGAAGGCTGTGATTTGGCGGAATCTTGTCTGCATTGTCCCTTTGTCCGCTGTGTTTATGATGAGCCGGGGGGTAAGCAGCGCTGGTTGAAGAGGTTGCGTGTCCGGGAAATGGCACGGCTGTTTACCGCTGAGGGTAAGGGAATAAAGGAACTGGCTCTCATCTTTGGTGTCAGCCAGCGCACGGTGCAGAGGGTATTAAAGACGTCGATGGGTGGCGCAAGGGGTTCTGTCGCATAAGAGGAATCCCTCTCCCTGGACGGGAGAGGGTAGGGTGAGGGTGAAAGATTCTATATCTCCTCACCTTTCCTCTCCCGCAAGGGGAGAGGAAAGGGTACGGATTCCTCACTAAGTTCAGAATGACAATTAATAAGATGAGATTCTTAACCCCGACAGGTCGGCACTCCAGAATGACACAAGTATGTGTTTCTCTCCCTTGAGGGGAGAGATGTAAGTGAGGGTGAAAGGTTTAATGTCCCCTCACCTTAATTCCTGAATCAAGTTCAGGACAGGCTCTCTCCCGCAAGGGGAGAGGAAAGAACGTAAACAGGAGAGGTCAAAAGAATGAAAGAAGAATTTAACCCGTCCGAGCTAAACCGCCGCGATGCCGACAGGCTGAAGGGCTATCGGGAACTGCTTGATTTTTATCACGGTGTCCACTGGGGTCCTTCGACAGGCTCAGGACGAGCGTGGGAGAGACGCAGCGAAAAACGGCTCACTTTTAACTACGCTAAGGTCTTCGTTGATAAGGTTACCTCGTATCTGATGTCGGGCATCAGCTTTGTGGTTGAGGCGGTAGAAGACTCGGATGAGGCTAAAGCCAGCGCCCAGAGAGCCGAGGTCGCCTTATCCCGGGTGTCCGAGGATAACAATTTAGCCCAGCTTGACTTTGAGACTGAGATTGATTGTGCCATCCTGGGTGATGCCTGCTATAAGGTTACCTGGGATTTTCAAACCAGGCAGGTCAGAATTACGGCCCCCGATGTCCAGGGTATCTATACCTGGTCGCAGGGAGACGATGCCTCACAGGTGTGGCGGGTAGCCTCGAAGTATAGCCTCAGTGCCGAGGTGGTCTCAGACCTGTATCAGGTAAAACCTAAGAGCAAAACCGCCAGCATTATCGAGCTATGGACGGCTCAGGACTTTGAGCTATGGGTTGACGGGACTCAGGTGGAAAGAAAAGCTAATCCCTATGGATTTATACCTTTCGTTATCTATCCTAACTTGAGAGAGCCGAAGAAGTGCTGGGGAATGTCCGATTTGTCCCAGATTATGGAGCCTCAGCGGGAGCTTAACCGGGCAACATCGCAACTATCAAAGATATTAGAGCTTTCGGGTAATCCTATCGCTGTCCTGGAAAATGTGGAAGAATCCGAAGACATCGCCGTCAGGCCGGGGGCGGTCTGGAATATCCCTGAGGCGGCTAAAGCCTATCTCCTCGACCTGCTCCAGGGTGGCGGTGTCAGTCTGCATATCGATTACATCAATTTGCTGTATAAGATTCTGCACGATTTATCGGAATCGCCCCGAGCTGCCTTTGGTGGCACCGAGAGGGACTTGTCGGGTGTTGCTCTTGAGATTGAGCTTCAGCCGCTCCTGCAAAAGGTGAGACGCAAAAGAATTATCCGCAGCGTCGTCTATAACAGGAGAAACCGGCTGATTCTGAAGCTACTGGAGAAATACCGGCATGAGAACTATGGTGACAATCATCTGAGAGTGGTCTGGAGTCCGGTGCTGCCGCAGGATTTAGCCGAGTTGGTGGCTAATGAGCAGATACTGGTGCAGAGTGGTATTCATTCCCGGCGCCGGGCGATGGATGAGGTCGGCGTTAAAGACCCGGAGATGGAGTTTAAGCGATGGCTTGAGGAAAGGGAGACCATCCTTAGGATGAATAAGGAGTTTAATCCTAGACCAGGCAGGGGCGGAGCGCGAGAGAGAGCTGTCGAGTCCCGGACTGAGGTTGTTGAGGATATCGGGTAGTTTTGGTGTCATTGCGAGGAAGTTTACCCTGAGCGTAGTCGAAGGGTGGCAATCCGGGAGGTGTGGGGCGCCCATTCCCTACTGCACAGATTGCTTCGCCCCGACAAGTCGGGGTCTCGTAATGACAGACGAAGAAAGGAGGTAAACATGGTTGAAGAATCGGGGTCGGAATCACCATCTGGCGACCTGAATCAGCCCGGGGAGATTGCTGAGCTTGAGAGCCGGCTAGCCCAAAAAGACGAAGAATTGGCCGGGGCTAATGCCCGCCTTATTGAGCTGGAGCAGGCTGTCGCCAGCCGGGATAATGAGATGGCTACTCTGAATCAGTCCCGGGCTGAGCTAGAGGAGAGATTGGTAACGGTCAGCAATTCATTGAGTGAGGCTGTCGCCGGCTACAAAACCTTGCTGGTTAAGGCAAATCCCGAAATCATGGTGGAACTTATCAGCGGGGACAGTATCGAGTCTATCAATGAGTCACTGAGCCAGGCGAAAACCCTGGTCAGTAAGGTGAGGCAGGGGGTCGAGGCTGAAATTTTACTGGCTAAGGTACCGGCGGGAGCTCCGGAAAGGACATCGCCTGACCTTTCGGCTCTATCCCCACGGGAGAAAATTCAATATGCCATCGCCGGACAAACGAAGTAACCAAATAGTTGAAAGGATTTATCCAGAAGGATGAGTCCTGAAGGAGGAAGAAAATGGCGCTAACTTTAGCTGAAGCCGCTAAACTATCCAATGATATGCTGCTGCAAGGGGTGGTCGAAACCATTGTCAAGGACTCGCCGGTACTCCAACAGCTACCCTTTATTGAAATCGTGGGTAATGGGCTGACCTATAACCAGGAGAATACCCTGCCCAGTATCGATTTCTACGATGTCGGCGATACCTGGACTGAATCCACCCCTACCTTTACTCAGAAAACCGCTAACCTGAAGATTATGGGTGGTGATGCTGATGTGGATAACTTTCTCAAGGCAACCCGCTCCAGCCTCCAGGACCTGGAAGCGGCCGTCGTTGAGCTTAAGGCTAAGGCACTCAAGGATAAATTTGAGGAGACCTTTATCTACGGTAACTCGGCGACCAGTGCCAAGCAGTTCGATGGTTTAAAAAAGCTTATCGATACTGCCACTGCCGGTAACCAGGTAATTGCCACCGGGGCGAGTGGAGCTACCTTAACTCTTTCTATGCTCGACCAGCTTATCGACGCGGTAAAGGGGGGTAAGCCTGATGTGCTGCTGATGAGTCGCCGCTCCCGGCGCAAGATTAACGCCCTGGTCAGAGCGGGTGGCGGTATGATGGAGGCTGACCGGGACAAGTGGGGTAACTTCGTCCAGTTCTGGGACAATATTGCGGTTGGTGTCAATGACTGGATACTGGACACCCATGTCGTTAGTAGCAGCCTGGAGACGGCGACTACCGGTGGTAACTCTTCGACAATCTATGCCCTTCAGCTTGGCGAGGGGGCACTCTGCGGCTTAACCTCACCCGGCCACCTGACCGTAGAGCCTGTCGGCTCACTGGAGGACAAGGATGCCAGCCGGACCAGGATTAAGTGGTATTGTTCCCTGGCTCTGTTCTCAAGTATCAAAGCCGCCGCCCTAATCGGCGTTCAGGACTAAACAGGTTTTGGCGGTTGAACCTCAATCAACCGCCACTAAATCTAGTAAGGGGATGGAAAAGGAGGTAAATTATGGGACTGACAGTAATAGAACACATTGAGCATCCCTTGGCCAAGGGCAACCTGACTTCAGACGGAGTGCAATGGAGCGCCGAAAAAACGACCTCGACTGATGGCTATGAAACAGTAGAATCGGTTACGGTTAACCCACCGGCCTTAGGCGCGATTATTGAGTTTGAGTTCGGGCTGACCGCTACCGTAAAGTCGAGCAGCACTGCCGAAAGTGTTCTTTTTAAGTGGCAGGCGCGTAACAAGGGCGGTACCTGGGTTGACCTGCACTCTGAGGTAACCTATGCGGCTAATGCTTCCGCCTATAGAGAGTATACCTATAGCGGTCGTTGTTCACCGGTAGCCAACTTCAATGCGGTGCCCTTTGAACTGCAACTGGTAATTAAATCAGGTGCTGCCGGTGGTGAGAACGCCGTGGCTAAGACCAAGAACTCAAGCTATGTCAAGGTAATCTACTCGGCTTCGTGAGGTGACTGATGGACTTCATTTTAGACCCCGGCCTGGTGCTTTATCTGCCTTTTTATGAGCTAGACGGGAGTTCCTTCATTTCAAAGGATGCCTACGGACATTTAGCTACGGTTACCGGTGCTTTATGGACACCACAGGGCAGAGATTTTGATCCCGTAGACGATACAATTCTAACAACGTTCCCTGGCAGTCTTCTTACTACCCAGATGACCATTGATATGTGGATTAAACCTGCTAGTTCCTTTACTTCTGCTAAGGAAATACTAGGGCAAACAACTGGCGATGGCTATGGACTAGGGGGTGGTTGGACTGCCAATAAATGGGGACTGTACATAAACCTTCTTGTTGAGGGCTGGGTTTATTCTGGTGGTACAACGACTGGAACAGATGCGGGAATTTGGCATCATATGACAGGAACTTACGACGTTGCTGGTGGGTCAAACAATATTAAGGTATATGTTGATGGAGTTTTGGAGGCACAGGCAACTGGGACACACAACATAAATGCGACTGGTTATCATCAGGTTAGTGTGGCGACTGTTGCTCGCATCGTTGGGGAAGGCTCAATCTATAACCGTGCTTTAACTGCTGCTGAAATCCAGCGTAACTATCTTGCAACGAAGTGGAGGTATCGATGAAGTATAGAGTAAGGGTGGATTTATCTTTTGCTAGTGAGGCTGATGCCCGGTCATTACTGGCTTATGCTAAAAACTTGTCGGCTTGGGCGGTTAGTATCAAGGAAGGCGAGGTTAATGAGGAGATAGCCTTCTGCGATTTAGAGATTTGCCGCCACGATGAGGGCCAAGCCTGCGAGAAGCTGGAAAGGGTAGAGATAAGAAAACTGTTACCTGAATAGTGGAGAAATATGAGAGGGGCTAACGCCTCTCTTTAAGAAATACTTCCCCCTCTCCTGCAAAGGAGAAGGGGATTGAGGGGGTGAGGTAGCTATGAATCTAACCGATATGAGAACCATCGTTCGTCGTGACCTCCATGATGAGGATGCGGCTAACTACCGCTGGACTAATAATGAGCTTGACCGTCATATTGCCCACGCCCTAAAAGACCTCTCCGAGGCTATCCCCTATGAGCAGAAGGCAACCAAAGCTACCACCTCAGGCTCCAGGGCGATTGATATAGCCACGCTAACTAACCGTATTATGCTTGAAGCCGTGGAGTACCCGGTAGATAAGTTTCCCCGGAAATACCAGCCCTTTAGCCTGTGGGCGGATACCCTGACACTGCTTGGTGATGAGGTGCCCGATGGTGCTAATGCCTATATTTACTACGGCAAGCTCCATACCCTGGATGCTAACGGCTCGACCATTCCCGTGATGTATGAGGACCTGCTGGCGGTCGGCGCCGGTGGCTATGCCGCCGTCGAGTGGGCAGTATATGCCATCAACCGGGTTAATCTTGGTGGCAGCCCGACCCCCGGGGAGTTTCTGTCCTGGGGTCAAGAGAAACTCAACTCCTTTAAGTCTGAGCTAAAGCGGTTGGGGAGGAGAAACCGGGTTAGAATTCGTGCTCTCTATAGATCCTACTACCCGGCGGTGTCTAAATCAACCGACTACGGACCCTGATAGTAGGGCGTCAAAGAGGGACGATGTTCCTCTTCTAAAACTACTCCCCCTCTCCTGCAAAGGAGAGGGGGATGAAGGGGGTGAGGTCGATAAACATCTATAAGGCACGGGATATCCCCTGGACTACAGGAATAAATGAAGTGAAGGATAAAGAACAGTGAGAAGCCTATCAGCAACATTACTGGCTGCTCAGCAAGAAGCCAGCCATATCCCTTATCTTAAATTGGAAGCCAGTAACAAGATTGCCGGTGTGGTCAGGCTTGACTGGACAAGGTTATATACTGGCACTGAGGATGACTACTTTCATGCCCTGACCATGCCCGCTGATGGCTCGCTTATCCGGGTCAGGGTAACCCCATCGGCAGATGGCAGGAAGCTCTATCGTCAGAGAGTGGCTAATCCGGCGCCTGCATCCGATTTCAGTAGCTGGACCTACACCAGCCAGTACAACTGCCTGGTTGTCGCTGCGGCTTCTCTGGGAGCTGAGGTCTCTATTTTCTGGATAAATACCAATCGGGAAGTCCGTCGTCTCAAGAGTAGCGACTACGGTGTTACCTGGGGTAGTCCTGAGCTTATTGACTATTCTCCCAGCACGGCGGTCAATGGACTGGCGGCCGCTTACAAGCCTAATGGTGATTTAGCCATCTTCTTTGCTGATCAGGCGACCCTCTACGTTAAGAAACATGTCGCTGGTAGCTGGCAGACTAAGGCTGCCTGGGATAAGACTACCGGTGACCTCTCCGGCGTGGCTACCGCCTATGGGACCGACTGGAATCTGCTGGTTAGTGGTAAGGATTCCTCAGGGAACTTTAAGCTATGGAGTTTAATCTACGGCGATGGTGGCGATGTTACTACGGGCACCTGGTCGGCTCTCAAGGAGTTCGCCGCAGCTCCTGCCGGTGGTAATTTCGAATACCAGCGGGTATTTATGGATAAGCCGGATGTCTACCGCTGTTTTTATGTGGAAAATTTTAGCGGCACCGAAGCTTATAACCGTCCCTGCTGGTCTCACTCTGTCCTTGAGGCCAGGTTTCTGGACAACCTGTGGCGTGAGTCAGTCCCATTCAATCTGTCCTCGCAATATGGATTAGCTATTGCCCACTACGGCAGCTATTGTTGGCTCTCGAACCCTTATGGTGTCTGGCGGGCCCCGCTAACTATTCAGAGTCTCGATTTAACCGCCGCTGTCCTCTCCCTGAAACAGGAAAGTGGACAGAGCCAGGGCAGACTGACGGCTGAGCTGAGGAACGATGATGGAGGCTATGCCTCACTGCCGTCACCACTGGATATCGGCTGCCAGCTAGAGGTCAGCCCGGGCTATGTTACCTCTCAGGGCAATGAGTTCAGCTCCGGGCAAACCTTTGCCTTAGCCGACTACGAGCATACCAGTGCCGGCGGCAAGGCTAGCCTCTTTCTTTATGCCCGGGATGGGTGGGCACAGATAAGCGCCTGGCAAGCCCGGCACCAGTTCCGCTGGAATAAAAGCTCCAGCGATATGAGCGTCAAAGATATTCTGGCCTTTGTGTTGGCCAGGGTTGGTCTCAGGCTTGATGTCAAATCCCAGTCCTCGGGCATCACCGGCTACTACCCTGATTTTACCATTCACCCCGGTAACCAGGGCGATACTGTCATCAGAAGGTTGCTCGCCTTTGTCCCGGATGTGCTCTTTATCGAAGGCAATACAGCTTATGTGGTCAATCCCCAGTCATCGGACAGTTCGTATTATGCCTATGGGCAAACTCACCCCATATTTGAAGGAAAATACCGCCAGGGAGCCTGGGAGCTTAATCGAATTCAGGTGGAGGGCTATGACCCCGTGGCAGATGGGATAATTGTTAAGGATACCTTCGCCTGGAGCCAGATAGCCGGGGTCTATGACCGCTGGCAGCAACTGGAGGACCGGAATATCGATACCACTACTAAGGCTGTGCAGAGGGGGGAAGCCTATTTGCGGGAAGCCGAGATAGCCTCAGCCAGCGGCATTATTCTCGTCCCGGTCCACTGCGGTCAACAGTTATATGATGTCATTGACATCACCGATAGCCGGGCGGGATTCGTTGCCCAGAAGCGAAGGGTGCTGGGGCTAGCCCTGATTTATCAGCCTGGTCACGGTCAATATGAGCAACGGCTGTCACTGGGGGGAGTGTAAGGGTCTTGTATCAAATCCGCTTTCGGAGGGTGATGACACGGATTCTTCGCGGAGTTCACACTGAACAAAGTGAATGTGCTCAGAATGACCCCGATGAAATCGGGGTGGTACTTTTAGAGCAAGGCTCTTATCAAGGGGAAGGGGACAAAGGTCTGCCCGCCGCACAAGGCTTTGGCAGGCGGGGGATAGGGTTAAAATATTATAAGGAGGCGTAAGGACGAGATGAGCTTGAGAAAAGGGATACTGAAGAGTTTTAATTCTGGTAGTTTCACCGCCACCGTGCAACTGGCGGGCAGCTATAAGGTCTACCTGGAAGATGTGGCCGTAGCTCGCAACCTGCCATCGGCTGAGATGACGCTGGGCAGAAAGGTGGTGGTTACCTTCTTTGATGAGCATAATGCCAAAGAAGCAGTGGTGATAGCGGTTTACACCTAGGGACTCGGTTTGTGCCTCAGAAGTTTGTTGGCGGGTACTTATCCTGCCCCGATGTTTGCTATTTATTACCGAATGGCAAAACTAACCCAATGTGCCATCAACCGCCTTGGGGCCGGGTGCTACGGGCGATGCTTTTTAAGATAGTGAGGATGCCGATAACGGCACGCTGCAACTCAATCGGCTCTTGAGCCAATACCCTGGCGACATATGGGTCGAGCCGCTCGCTGCCATAGGTCGTCCCCTGCTCAGCTACCATCGTCGGCTGGGGGGATAGGTAGCCGGCTAAGGTAAAAAGCTCATCCTCCTCAAAGCCTAAAGGCTGGGCAATTCTCTGCAAAATGTGGGCTGAGGGGAAACGCTCCCCCCTTTCGATACGACCCAGGTGTGAGGCTGATACTGCCGACTTAGCCGCCAGCTCCTGCAGTGTTAGCGGTAGCGCCAGCCGTTGCTGTTTGATTATTCTACCTAGATGACTTTTATAATTAGTGTCTATAGTTAAATTATACTTTGCCAGGTGGCAAATGTCAACGCGAAATTGTCAAGTTAAGGGGGTGAAGTTACGATTCGGTTATGGTTGATGATTTTATTACGAGCCTAACCCATTCTGTCATTGCGAGCCCCGTATCGGCGTACGGGGTGAACTCCGCGTGGCAATCTGGGTGGAGGGGTTTCGCCCATCCCCTCACGGATTGCTTCGTCGCGGAGTTTATACTGAGCGAAGCGAATGTACTCCTCGCAATGACAGTAGAATCAGCCACGATTGTCAGCTGCGGCCGAACTCTCTTTCTAGCTGTCCTGAGTTTAGGTGAATCATGGTGGGGCGGCCGTGGGGACAGGTATTGGGCAGGGCTGCCGATTCCAGTTGCCGTAAAAGGGCCCGCATTTCATCGTCACTGAGCACCTGCCCGGCTCTTACCGCGCTGTGGCAGGCAATGGTTATGGCCACCTTTTCCCTCCAGTCACTCTTGTTTTCTCCGGCTGGGCTATCCAGCAATTCCCTTAATACTCCGGCCCAGTCCTGCTGATGAAGTAAAACAGGTACGGCTCGCACCAGATAGGTGCCCTGTCCAAATGGCTCTATAGAGAAACCAAACTCGACCAGGCTCTCATACTGTGATTTGAGAGCGGTGTCTTGCCGGGGATTAACCTCCATGGTGGCTGGTGGCAGTAGTCCCTGTATCTCTATTGCCTGCCGGGCACGCTGCTGATGAATCTGCTCAAAAAGGATGCGCTCATGGGCGGCATGCTGGTCGATGAGATATAACCCATCGGGCCCTTCGGCGATAATATAGCTGGCGTTGAGCTGTCCCAGTAGCCGTAATGCCGGTAACGAGAAGGCGGGGGTTGGCTGCGCCGCCGGAACCGGGTGTACAGGGTGGTGACTGGCTTCAACTGATAATGGTAATGGTTGTCTTGCCGCTGCTGGTGCTCCATAGGCGGTGGCTAACTCCTCGATTTTAGGCACCGGCGCCAGGGTAATGAGAGCTTGCCGTACTGCTTTTTGCACCGCCTGAAAAACCAGTCGCTCGTTCTGGAACTTGATTTCGATCTTGGTGGGGTGGACATTAACATCTAAGTCTTGAGGTGGTAGTGTCAGGTTGATAATTGCCAGCGGGTGTTTCCCGGTCATAAGCAGTCCGTGGTAGGCTTCCTCTACCGCCCAGGAGAGCAGTCGACTGCTTATCCAGCGGCGATTGACAAAGAAGCTGAGGTAGCCCCGACCTGAGCGGCTTACCAATGGTGAGCCGACCATACCCGTTACCCGGGGTGATGAATTTGCCGTCCCGCCTTCCCATTCCCTGTCCCCACCTCCCACTTCCAGCATATTCTGGGCTACTTTGAGTCCATAAACCGCGATGACGCTATCGATGAGCCGGCCGCTACCCGGCGTTCTCAGTACCGTTCGCTCATCGATGGACAGACTAAACTTGACCTCGGGAAAGGCCAGGGCGTACTGACTGACGACATCGGCGATGTGGCTATTTTCCGTTGCCGGCGACTTGAGAAATTTTAATCGGGCCGGCATATTGCGCAGCAGGTTGCGCACGGTAATGGTCGTCCCCTGGGGGTGTCCCTGACTGCCCCGGTGGCTGACCACACCTTCCTGCAGACTGAGATAACTGCCGGCTGACTGGCCCAAAGCGCAGCTAGCCATCTCCACTTGCGAGACGGCGGCGATGCTGGGTAGCGCTTCGCCACGAAAGCCCAGGCTGGAGATAGACTCCAGGTCATCGAGGTGGGCTATCTTGCTGGTGGCATGTCGCTGGAAGGCAATCTCCAGCTCTCCGGACGGAATGCCTTGCCCATCATCGCTTACCCGGATCAGGCTCACCCCACCACCCCGTACCTCGATAGTAATCCGGGATGAGCCGGCATCCAGCGAGTTCTCCACCAGTTCCTTGACCACCGAAGCTGGCCTCTCCACCACCTCGCCGGCGGCAATACGGGAGATTATTTCCGGGTCTAAAAGTTTAATTGGCATGTTAAGCTAATAATACACGCTTCCGTGTAATATGTCAAGGGGTTCCAGAGAAATTCAGGTTACCTTCTCTAGCTGGGCCAGGCTCAAGAGGAGCTTTTTAACCCCACCGTTAAAGGCGATCACCACCTCAGCGTCGTCCCTTACCAACTGGCAGCTGACCACTACTCCATTGCCAAACTGGGGGTGGTGCACATGGTCGCCGGCCTTGAATGTTAACGTAGACACCTTGGATACCGTGGACACATGAGGAGCAGGTGTCCAGTTATAGAGAGATGGTACTACCGGCTTCTTTTCCCCCGGCCCCCAGCCACTGCCTAAAATCAGGTTCTGAGGTATATCCTTTAAGAAGCGTGATGGCTGACTTACCATACTGCGTCCCATCAGGTTACGGCGGAAGGCACGCACCAGATACACCTTCTGCTTGGCCCGGGTGATGCCGACATAGCATAGTCGTCTCTCCTCCTCCATCTGGGCGGGGTCGTCAAAGGAGCGGAAGTGAGGCAGGATGCCATCCTCCATACCGACGATAAACACCACCGGGAACTCCAGTCCCTTAGCCTGGTGCAGTGTAATCAGGGTTACTGCCGGAACATTTGCCTCAAGTCCATCGACATCCGAGACCAGTGCTACCCCTTCCAGGAAGATTGCCAGGCCCTCGGACGGATTCAGGTCACGATACTCCTGGGCAACCGTGCGCAGTTCCAGAATATTTTCCCAGCGCTCCTCGCCGCCGGTACCATCGAGGATGTATTCCCGATAGCCTGATTCGGCGACCACCCGGTCGAACAAATCCACCAGGTTGGACTCGGCACTGGCGGTAATAAATCCTTCCATCAGGTTGAGAAATTTAACCAGTATTTGGCGGGTATGAGGGTTAAAGGGTGGCTCAGGCGCGGGCTCTTTTGTCTCCTCTCGAGCCATTAGCTGTAATGCCTGATACGGAGTAATCCCCAGTGATTTTGCCCAGCTAGCCAGCTTGACTTGAGTTTGCTGACCGATACTGCGGCCGGGCACATTGATTATTCGTGCCAGGCTGACACTATCCTGGGGATTCTGGATAAGCCGTAAATAGGCGATAAGGTCCTTAACCTCCCGCCGCTCGTAGAAGCGGGTGCCGGCGACCAGCTTGTAGGGCGTCCCATACCGTAAAAAGACTTCCTCAAGGACTCTGGACTGGGCATTGGTGCGATACATTACGGCACAGTCGCCCAGGCTCACCTTCCCCTGGCTGACCAGATGCTCGATTTCATTGACGACAAACTGGGCTTCTTCCTGCTCGGTGTAGGTTTCTACGACAGTGACTGCCTCACCTGGCTCATTGTTCGTCCACAGGTTTTTCGGCTTACGTTGCTGATTGGCCGAGATTATGCTGGAGGCTGTTTGCAGAACCATCTTGGTGGAGCGGTAGTTTTCCTCCAGCAGTACCACCTTGGCTTCGGGGTAATCCTTCTCAAAGTTCAGAATATTGCGCAGGTCGGCAAATCGCCACGAGTAGATTGACTGGTCGGGGTCGCCCACGACGCAGATGTTGCGGTATTTAGCCCCGATTTGCCTGATTAGCTCATACTGCACCGGATTGGTATCCTGAAACTCATCTACCATGAGGTGAACGTATCTCGATTGGTAGTTTGACAAAACCTCGGGACTCTGCCGGAAGAGTTGCACCGTGCGCATCAGCAAATCATCGAAATCCAGGGCGTTGCTTTCCTGTAGTAGTTGCTGGTAGTGCTCGTAGACACGCCCGACGACCTCATCGAAGTAGCTGCGGCCTTGCTGGGCGTAGTCCGCCGGGGTCAGCAAACGGCTCTTCGCCGAGGAAATGGCTGAGGCTAACGCCTGAGGGGCATATTGCTTGGGGTCGAACCCTGTTTCCTGCAGGCTGCGCTTGAGCAGGCTGCGCTGGTCATCATCATCGTAGATGACGAAACGGGGGTCGATGCCGATAGCCTGGCCGTTCTGGCGCAGGATGCGAGAGCCGATGGCGTGAAAGGTGCCCATGGTTAAATCGGGTACGGAGGCACTGACCAGATGCTGCAGTCTCTCTTCCATCGCCCGGGCGGCTTTGTTGGTGAAGGTAACCGCCATGATGCTCCGGGGACTGACACCGCAAACCCGAATCAGGTAAGCGATACGGTGGGTAATTACCCGGGTCTTGCCGCTACCCGGACCCGCCAGAATAAGCACCGGCCCGCTAGTCGTCTCGACCGCTTCTTTCTGGGCCGGATTGAGTGAAGATAAAATATCCATGCATAACCATTATACCATCTGGTGCACTCCATTGTCATTGCGAGACCGTTCCCACCACAGCTATCCTTCTCTCTCCCCTTTGCGGGAGAGACGAAAGTGAGGGGTTAGAATCGTATCACCCTCACCCCGTATCAAGTACGGGGCAGGCTCTAACCTCTCCCGTCAAGGGAGAGGGATAGACACAAATGGTGCCCGCAATGACATAAGGTGTAAATTAGAGCTATTAACAGTCATTCACTGCCTGCTCTATTCTCTGCAGTGCTTCCTTTAAAGTAGCCCGTGGACAGGCAATATTCATCCGCTGGAAGCCGGTACCGCTGGCGCCGAAGATGTAACCGTCTTCCAGACCCACCCTGGCTTTTTCCCTCATAAACGCCCGGAGACTTATTTCGTCCATCTCTAATCCCCGGCAGTCCAGCCAGACCAGATAGGTTCCCTCAGTTGGGATAACCTTGATTTTCGGGATTCTCTCTGTAAAATACTTTATTAAGAGGTCCAGGTTGCCCTGCAAATACTCCAGAAGTTGCTCCAGCCATTCATCGCCATAGCGGTAAGCGGCTTCGAGGGCGACTAATCCAAAGATAGTGGGTCGGGGCAAAATACCGGCCCGGGCAGCACTAAATCTATCCCGCAGTTTGGCGTTGGGGATGATTATCGATGAGGCTCCTAATCCGGCCAGATTAAAGGTCTTGCTGGGTGCCATGCACACGATACAATGCTGAGCAAACTCTTCGGATATCGAGGCAAACGGGACGTGCTTGAAACCGCTGAAAAGTAACTCGCAATGAATTTCATCGGAAACCATTATGGCATCATTCCTGATAACGATTTCACCCATTTTGGTCAGTTCTGACTTGCTCCAGACCCGCCCTACGGGATTATGCGGATTACATAAAATCATCATCCTTATCCGGGGCGTCGACGCCGACATGCCCGAGACTTTAGGACGAAATTCGTTCTCCAGTCCATCGAAATCGATTTCGTAGCGACCGTTGGTGAGCTTGAGTTGATTATTGACGATGCAGCAGCCGTTGTTAGTAATCGCCGCCGAGAAGGGATGGTAAACTGGCTCCTGAATAAGGACAGACTCACCGGGATGGGTAAAAGCTTTAACCGTAGCGTTCAGTGCCGGGACAACACCCGGGGTAAAAACTATCCATTCCGGTTTGACCTCCCAGCCGAACTTGCGCTTCATCCGGCTGGTAACTGCCTCGATGACGGACGGGTAGGGCTGGGTATAACCATAAATTTCATGCTCAGTCCTTTTCCGGAGAGCCTCCGTGATTGGTTGGGCAATCGGAAAATCCATGTCGGCGACCCACATCGGCAGAACATCTTTGCCCCCGAAGATAGATTCGGCTGCTCCCCACTTTGAAGAATCAGTTTTGCTGCGGTCAACCAGACGGTCAAAATTGTATTTCATCTTTTTTTTCCTTTCCGATGAGTGAATTTACTGCTCACCTCTTATTCTACGGGAAGTCTTGATGAAGAACAACTAATCCTTTCCGTTGATTTTTAAAGAGATGATTTTCTCGGTGTGGGTACCAGTTTTTGAAACTAAAACTCTTCATATGTGCAAATGACCAGGACAGGGTGTTTAAGAGGGGCGGTTAGTCCCTCTTTCTTTTTTCCCCCTCTCCAAACAGAATATCAATGACGTCTTCGGATGTAGCTGTTTGGAGAGGGGGAAAAAGGGGGTGAGGTTAAACTGAGAAGCGAAGAAGATTGGCGAGAGAACCATGGAATCGGAGGTATCTAGCTTTAGAACCTTAAATAGGTTATTATAATAAGAAGATGCTGTTAGTTTGCCTGAGCTAAATCTTAAAAATAAAACGGGAGAAGCAGATGGATAAATTATCAAGAGATGAATTCAAGATATTGGTGGAAAAACGAAGCGGAACAGGCGGCTCTGTGTCCCTTTTCATGCCCACGTACAAGGCAACCACAGAAATCCGTCAGAATCCAATCAGGCTGAAGAATCTGCTCCATAAGGCTGAGGAACATTTAGAGGCTGTTCTTCCCCGTCCCGTAGAAGCCAGGAAATTTTTAAAGCCAATCCAGCAGCTTTTAGATGATGAACTTTTCTGGCAACACCCCAGTGACGGATTAGCCATTTTTCTCTCCCAAGATATGTTTCGCCATTATTTCCTTCCATTGAATTTTGAGGAGTTAGCGGTTGTCAGCAGCCGGTTCCATATCAAACCTCTGCTACCTTTATTCAACGGTGACGGCAGATTCTATGTTCTGGCTCTCAGCCAGAATGATGTCAAGTTATTCCAGTGCACGCGCTATGGAACCAAAGAGATAGATTTAGCGGGTATAGTGCCTCTAAGCCTGGCCGCAGCCCTCAGACCTGATGGGCCGGAAAGGACGCTTCAGTCCCATTCAGGTGCCGCCGGGAAAGGCAAGGAGTCTGGCGTATTTACTGGCCAGGGAGTAGGCGATGTAGCTAAGAAAAACATTCTGCACTTTTTTCAGCAGATAGACAGAGGCTTGCACCATGAGATATTAAAAGAAGAAAACGCACCTTTAGTAGTGGCAGGAGTTAATTATCTCCACCCCATCTATAAGGAGGCAAATACCTATCAGCATCTATTCGATAAAGGGATTGACGGGAATCCGGAGGGTTTGACTTCGGAGGAATTGCACAAGCGGGCCTGGACTTTGGTACAGCCACATTTTGACCAGAAGCAGGCAGAGGCAATTAGTGAATACAGGCAGCTAATTGGTAGCGGACATACCTCTGATAGTATTGGAGAAATCGTTCCTAATGCCTACTCAGGACTGGTAGAAATGCTGTTTGTTGCTCTCGGTCGGCAAAAATGGGGCACCTTCGACTCTAGTTCCAATACTGTCAGGTTGCATGAGAAAGAAGAACCCAATGACGAAGACCTCCTGGATTTTGCGGCCGCTAATACCCTTATCCACCGGGGTGCGGTTTATACCGTCAAACCGGAGCAAATACCCGGTGGTTTGCCACTTGCCGCCATCTTCCGCCACGAAAGGCATCACCCCGGGACTGGTCACAAAACCGCCTGAAGGGAAGCTGCGAGAAACCACAATAAAAGGCTTTTCTCAGTTAGCTCTTTGATAACATGCTCTCGTCTTTTAAGGGAGAACGAATAATATGACCAATGTTGCCGAAGTGGCTGATGGTATCTACCAGATAGAGACCGATGAGGCACATTCCCCGGGAGCGCAGGGATTACCCCGATGTAGTCTGATTTACTTTATTCCCGGTGTGCAGGTGCTTATCGAGACCGGGCCGGCGGTAGTCGCTCCTGCTGTCCTTGATGCCATTCGCCAGCTCGGGCATGACCCCTCCCGCCTTTCTTATATCATCCTTACTCATATCCATCTCGACCATGCCGGGGGTGCAGGTACTTTGGCCCGGCAGTTTCCTCAGCTCAAAGTCCTCGTTCACCAGCGAGGTGCCCGACATCTGTTTGACCCCTCAAGACTTATCGAGGGGACACGGCAGGCTTTCGGGGAGAGATTTGAAGATGAATACGGACCAATTCTGCCTGTACCTGAGCGGCAGGTTCGTGCCGTTGAAGACGGAGAGGTTATTCCGCTGGGTGATAGAGAGCTTAGAATAATTTATGCCCCGGGCCATGCGCCCCACCAAATCTGTATTTATGATACGAAGAGCCAGGGGATTTTTAGCGGCGAGGCGCTGGGCACTCCACAAGATAGTAGCGTGTCGAGAGTGGCTGGTTTTGACCTCGATGCTGCCCTGGCAACAATCGACAAATTGAGCCAGCTAAAGCCCATGATTGTCTTTCATTCTCATGGCGGGGTGAGCCGGGAAGTCGCCAACCTTTTCCAATCAGTCCGAGCCGATACCGCTGGCGCTACGGGGTAATCCTGCTGTGTTCCTCAACCGGTTTCGGCAGGTAATAACGGGTGGTCTACAAGTAGTGTTAGAGGAGAGTTGTCCTGGATAGCTAGTCTCTCTTGGCTTTAGCTATCTGTTCTCGGACAGACTGAATTTTTGCTCCGATGTTCGGGTTGCCCACGATTTCGGTAACCATGCAGATACAGGTGGCGCCGTGCTTGATTACCTCTGCCACGTTAGCTTCTTTGATGCCGCCGATGGCCACAAAAGGTATCTGCCGGTGGCTCACGACATAATCCAGGTATCCCAGACCCACAGGAGGCATGACATCCTTCTTGGTAAAGGTCTGGAACAGGGGTCCGACTCCGATATAATCAGCCACTCCTGATTTAACCGCCTTATCCGCCTGCTCTGGTGAGTGCGTGGAAAGGCCTATCAGCATTTTATCGCCGACCAGCTCACGTGTTTTTTCCGCCGGCAGGTCGTCCTGCCCCACATGAATGCCATCGGACTCCACCGCTAAAGCTAGATGGACATCATCATTGACAATAAAACAGGCGCCATACTGAGCAGTTAAATCCCGGATACCAAGACATTCGCGGTATTTCTGCAGCATCGAAAAATCCTTCTCACGGTACTGGATAAGCTTGATGCCGGCCTCCAGCATCTGCCGTACCACTTCCAGATTGGAGCGGCCCAGGGAAAACTGGCTGGCAGTAATACAATAAATATCCGTTTCAGGAAACCGAGACTTTTTCATTATCCACCTCACCTCCCAAATTCAAATCATGCCAGTCTTTCAGCACCGGTTTGTAACCCAGCTTAGCGATGATCTGGCGCATCTCCTCCACCGAGCGTTTATCGGAGATTTCAAATTGCCCGATACTATCCGGAGCATCCGTATGTCCTCCGATTGCCGTGGAAGACCCGGCCGACATTTTAGTCACACCCAGTCGAATCAAATTATCCCGTAGTTCGGAGCTCTCTCTGGTGGAAATGGTGATGCCGGCTCTGGGCAGGAACAGGCGTAATGCCAGGATGCTCTGCACTAAATCCCGGTCTGAGACGGGAAATTCAGGCTGATAATTGCCGAACTGGGGTCTCATGCGGGGGAAGGAGATACTGATTTCGATTTCCGGAAACTCCTTTTGTAAATAAGCGGAATGCATTCCGGCCAGAAATACCTCGCTCCGCCATTCGCCAAGACCCAACAGTGCTCCGATGTTGATAACCCGGATTCCGGCCTGGCCGGCCCGCTCCGGAGCCTCCAGCCGGAAGCGGTAATCCCGTTTCGGACCTCTGGGATGCAGGTTGCTGTAAATCCTGGCATCATATACCTCTTGATAGATGGTTAAGCCATCTACGCCCGCAGCAACCAGTTCCGCATATTCTTCGGTGGAAAGGGGGTATATTTCAATGGAAATCGAGGAAAAGTACTTTCTTAAGACCGTAACACAATCCTTGATATAGGAGACTGGAGATTGCCGCCGCGATTCGCCGGTCAGGATTAATAGATGTTGCAGACCGGTTGCCGCAATAGCCTTTGCCTCTAATTCCACTTCCTCTAAAGTCAGCTTACGCCGCGGGATATCGTTGGTTGTGTTAAAGCCGCAATAGACACAGTGATTAACGCAGTAATTCGACAGATAGAGCGGGGTATATAGCACGATGGTGCGGCCGAAGTGCTGGAGAGTTAAACGGTGCCCGGCCTGTGCCATCTCCTCGAGCCTGGATGCGGCTTGCGGCGATAGCAATGCCAGGAAATCCTGGGGCTGCAACTCTGCTTTTGCCAGTATGTTATCAATCTGTGAGGGCGTAACCCGCTCAAATACAGCAGAATAATCCGTGTTTTGCAGTCTGGTAATCTCATCATAAAAAGTCATGGCGTGACACCCTACTCTTTTCTCAGGAATCCGGTCAGCGGTGAAGAGGCTTCAGCCAAACTTTGCGTGGCTCGCGGATTGGATAAATAGGCTTTGCGTCCGGCTTCCACCGCCTGCCCGAAAGCTTCTGCCATCAAGACCGGATTTTCCGCCGTGGCAATAGCCGTATTGACCAGGACAGCCGCTGCACCCATTTCCATAGCTTCAGCGGCTTCCGAAGGGCGACCGATTCCGGCATCCACGATAATGGGTAAATTAATCTCAGAAATCAGAATTTGAATCAGTTCCCTCGTTTTGATGCCACGGTTGGTGCCGATAGGCGAACCGAGCGGCATAATCGCCGCGGCTCCTGCCTCTACCATCCGTTTGGCTGCCATTAAATCCGGACTCATATACGGCAAAACCACAAAGCCCTCTTTAGCCAGGACTTCAATGGCTTTGACCGTTTCAAAGTTATCCGGTAACAAATACTTTTGGTCGGAGATGACTTCGATTTTTACCCAATTACCGCAGCCCGTCTCGCGAGCGATTCGAGCAATCCGTATGGCTTCCGCAGCATTCCTGGCTCCCGATGTGTTGGGCATGAGAATAATATCGGGGGGAAGATACTTGAGCATGTTCTCTTCCGGGGTGCCGAAATCCACCCGCCGCAAAGCCACCGTCACTACCTGGGCTTTCGATGCTTTAATAACCGCAGGAATCAGGTTATAATCGGCAAACTTGCCCGTGCCGATAAATAAGCGGCTGTCTACCTGTCTGCCAGCGATGTATAATTTATCTTCCATCTTTAACCACCACCTATTATGCGGATTATTTCCAGGCTGTCGCTGGGATTTAGCTTCAGACTTTCCCAATTTTCCCGTTTGATAATTTCACCATTCAATTCGATGATTACTATGTCCCGCGGTAGTTTCCGGGCCAGTAACAGGTCATCGATGGAATGATTGTCCGGTATCTCGGCTACCGCACCATTGATTTTAACCTGCACCATAATCCTCCAAAATAAAAAGCTTACCCGTAGGTAAGCTCTCACTTGCATTTCCCTACATTGGTATTACCCAAATCAGGTTCGAAGGGTTGTCCCGATGTAATCGGGTACTCTCAGCCTACAACAGCACCCCTAGCCTTATTCAATTCCAAGAGTGATTATATCTTAATATAGCTCCGGATGTCAAGAAATTATGCCTGATGATTAGTGACACCTGTCTTATTTCCTTTTGTTACAGAGCCTTGTCTTGAGAGAGTACGGGTTAAGTGAAAAACCGGTACCAGAGGAGGTGATTCTACTCTCCACTCCGGTACCGGCTGTAAGTTAAACGTTACCTCTGGTATTCTGTTTAATCCCTGTTTTTCTGTTGCTGCTTCCCAAGCCCCAAATGGCGCCCGTTATCCTGATGCCATTGTCCGGTTTTACCCTCGTCCTTATTTTGCTTATTGTTATTATTGTTCTTGATTTCAATTTTGGTGGCAAGTAATGAACCATCCTGCTGTTGGACTACTTCTACCTCCGCTCTGGCATTTACTGCAAGTTGCCCCTTTATTTTGGTAGCCTGATTGATGAGAACTGTCTGGTCATTTATCACCATGCTGGTGTTGTTATTGCTCAGGCTCTGAATAGTTCCAGAGATTTCGTTATCGTCGCTGTCATTGTCGCTGTTTCCATTTTGTTTATGACCCTCATTGTTTTTGACATGGATTTTTGTAGCCAGTAAAGTACCATCGTCCTGGATTATTGCCTTTATTTCAATGGACGATCCGGAGACCAAATTCCCTTTAATCTTTGTATTGCTATCGATGATTAGGGTTTTATTGCCTACTGTAATGTTGGTACTGGTTATGTTGGCAGCCGTGCCGTTTACTTCGCTGGCTTTGACATTCTGCACCTGTGTGAAAACAAGGTTGCCGATAGCTACCAGCGTAATTGCGAGTCCCACTGCTACCCAATTTCTAAGTTTCATGATGTCCCTCCTTAAAATACTTCTACAGTGTACAACGGGAGGGAGCGGACTTTTGTTACAGGTGGCTCTTATTTCACGACTATTATTTCAGTGCGAGCCCAACGGCTGCCATCCGCTTTGACGAGGTTCTTACCGCAAGGTATAATAAGCAGGAAAGCGACGGCCGACAAGCATTATTAGCAACTTTTTGCTACTTCAACTTATTGGAAGTTCTTCAGCGTGATTTTGGTTTTGAAATAGGGCATGCCCCTGTAGCTCAGGCGGATAGAGCAGCGGTTTCCTAAACCGTGTGCCCGGGTTCGAGTCCCGGCAGGGGTACCAGTTTTTGAAGATAAAAAACTACGAACACGATTTCCGACAAAGGGATTTGATATAATAAATCTATGGGTAATGTTATTCTCTATATTGCCACCAGTTTAGATGGATTCATCGCCAGAAGTGACGGTGATATCTCCTGGTTGGATAAATATCAGGGCGGAAAAGACGATTATGGTTATAGTAACTTTTACAAAGATGTTGGCGCATCCATTATGGGAGCAAATACCTATGAAAAGGCACTAACACTTACCGGAGGTATAGATAATAATATGCCGACATATGTAATTACGCATAGAGGATTACCGACTGTGGCAGATGCCGATATTACGTTATATTCCGGTAACTTATCTGAGATTATCAACAAAATTCGAAAGAAGACTGAGAAAAATATTTGGCTGGTAGGTGGGGGTCGTCTCACTCAGAGTTTTTTGAAAGAAGGTCTAGTAGACCAGATAATTCTTTCAACCATTCCGATTATTCTGGGAGAAGGTATCTCATTGTTCGGGAATGTAAAAAAGGAAATTAACTTCGTGCTGGTAGGAACCAAATCATATAAGAGCGGCATTGTACAAACACACTACAAGGTTCGTCATAACAGGAGGTCAACCAGACTCCTTGTCAGCTAAAAAGCACACTTAAAAACAAGAAGATTCTCTAGTAACTTATCCCCCTGCCCCCTTCCCTTGCCAAGGGAAGGGGTGTAAAAGAAAGAAGAAAATCCCCCTCAGTCCCCCTTTTTCAAAGGGGGAAACATGCCAAGCCGAGAGAACTTCTCCCTTTAAGAGAGGGAGAGTAAGAGGGATTTAGATAAGGTGAGTTTAAGAGGGGCGCCAGCCTCTCTTTTTAATTAGTTCCCCCTCTCCAAACAAAACTATCTGTGGGGATTACGAATGTTGCTGTTTGGAGAGGGGGATAAAGGGGGTGAGGTTAAGAAAATACCCCCAACAAAAAGCACCTTAACAACTGAATAGCGAGAGGAAGATAAAGCTACACCGACTTATAGGTCGGTGACCGACCTAGGAGATAATCCCGATTTGCATCGGGACGGTTCTCCCTAGAAAGGAGGTGATCCAGCCGCAGCTTCCGCTACGGCTACCTTGTTACGACTTCGTCCCAATCGCCAGCCTCACCTTCGGCGACTGCCTCCCAACCCTTGCGGGAAGGGTTAGCCCATCGACTTCAAGTGTTACCGACTTTCATGACGTGACGGGCGGTGTGTACAAGGCCCGAGAACGTATTCACCGCAGTATGCTGACCTGCGGTTACTAGCAACTCCACCTTCATGCAGGCGAGTTTCAGCCTACAATCTGAACTGAGGATGGCTTTTAGGATTAGTTCCAGATCGCTCTATTGGAACCCATTGCGC
>Ga0082335_1000984_pt1 | contig 66036 bp, 62 predicted proteins | sample Subgrocontami58m_FD_72375 | JGI IMG/M metagenome (GOLD analysis project Ga0082335, IMG submission 72375) | Subsurface groundwater microbial communities from S. Glens Falls, New York, USA - GMW37 contaminated, 5.8 m (SPADES assembly) (version 2) ... | reverse complement strand
CCCGGAGCGGCAAACGGGCGGGGCGAGATGTTGCCCCCCATGACGATCGGCGGCAATCCGGCCGCCTGCCACTGCCGGTTCTGGGCACAGGCAGTCGCCAGAACCCAGGCGCCGATGTCGCCGATGGCACCGGTTTCCTCGGCGATCGGGATAAATTCGGCGGGCGAGATCATGCCCTTGACCGGATGCCGCCAGCGTACCAGGGCCTCGACGCCGATAAGGCGACCGCCGCCGATTTCCAGTTGCGGCTGGTAATGCAGCTCGAGTTCGCCGCGCTCGACCACGCGGCGCAGTTCGTGCTCGACCTCGAGACGTTCGAGCGAGCGCGCGCTCATGGCACTGGCATAACGGACCGCGACGCGGCTCCCGGCGCGCTTTGCGCTTTGCAGCGCCGTATCGGCGTTGCGCAGCAACTCGCCCACGGTTGCGGCGTCTTCCGGAAATTGGGCGATCCCCACGTTGAAGGAAAAAAACATTTCTCGGCCCTCGAAGACGAAGGGAAGTGCCATCGCGCGTTGGACGCGCGCGGCGAAGGCCGTCGCATCGTCAGCGGCGGAAATCTGCGGCAGCAGCGCGGCAAACAGCTCCCCGTCGAAGCGATGGATGCAGCAGGCTGCCTGATCGTCGCCCGCGAGCGGCGCCAGCCGTCCGGCGATATTGAGCAGCAGGCGATCCGCAAATGCGTGTCCGAGCGTATCGACCACCGTCTGGAAGCGCTCCACACCGAGCAGCAGTACCGCGCCCGTTCGCCGGCTGATCAGTGCATCGCCAAGCATGTCCTCGAAACGCCGGCGATTCGGCAGGCGGGTCAGGACGTCGTGGAACGCCTGGAATTCGAGCTGCGCTTGCGCCTGCTTGCGTTCAGTGACATCGTCCAGGTACACATGGAACGCGCCGGAATCCTCGAGACGGTGGATGCTGATGCCAATGAAATGGGCGCCCAGCGGGTATTCCCAGCGCAAGCGTTCACCGCGGCTTAGGCGCAGTTCATCCAGCCGCGAGCGCAGATCGCCAGGCAGCAGCGCCGCCGCGGAAGCAAGACGCAGCGTTGTCGCCATCGCCACCGCGCCGGGGTTGGCGTAGGCGAGCGCGCCACTTGCATCGAGGCTGATGACCGGACTCGGGTTGCGTTGCGGAAACAGGGCGAGGCGCCGGCGTTCCTGCACCTCGCTCAGATACGCGCCAAAGAAATAGCTGATGATTCCGCTGGCCACGACCAGCAAGGCGCTGAACGCGGCCACCAGCCTGATGATGTCGCCCAGCCGCTCGCGGGTGGCCGCGCCGCGCTCCTCGGCCTGCGCCTGAATGCCGCTCACGAGCAAATCGAGCCGGTTCCCCAGCTCGCCCGAGTTGCTCGAAATCCGTCCCAGGATCGCGCGCACCTCGCCGATATTGACCCGACTGGAATCGAGTTCGCGCTCGAGCGCCGAGAGAAGACGGTCGGTGTCGCGCTGGAGATCGTCCAGGTAATCGACCTGAGCGCGGCCGTCCGCATCGGTGATTGCCGCGCGCAGTTGCTGCATGCGCGCGGCGGTCCTTCGGGCCGCCTCCGCGACATGCGCCCGGAATGCCTCCAAGTCGGTGGAGTCGTAAAACTCGTAGGCGATCATCTCGTTGTCCGAAGCCCTGCCCTTGAGTTCCGCGATCGCCCGCAGCGTCGGCAAATCGCGATCGATCAGCGGACGGGCGACGTCGAGAACTGCTTCGCTGCGCACGTAAGTCAGCCAGGACAACAAGACGCCCATGACCAGTGCAGCGCCGCTCAGCGCCAACCAGCGAATCCCAATCGGTCTAGACATGAACGCCCCCAAGGATCGGACTGCGCTTCGAGCGTACACACTCGAATAAAGTCCCGCGACGCGGGCGAAACGGTACCCGCAGTTTCCGGCGATCCGGCCGAATGTTCCCTTAGTCGCACCAACGCACGAATTCTTACGTGCCGCAGCACTGTAAGAATCCGCCCCCACGTTACGACTACTCATGCAGAGGAAGCAATTATGCGTCCTTGCGTTCGGGGCGGGCAGCCCGAACGTCATTCGACGGAGTCGGGAAATGACATTAGCGGGAAGAACGGCACTGGTAACAGGGTCAACGAGCGGCATCGGCCTGGGAATCGCCGAGTTATTGGCCAAAGCGGGTGCCAACATCGTGCTGAATGGCATGGGTGATGCGGCGCAAATCGAAGCCATTCGGGTCCGCATAGCCGCGGAGCACGGCGTTGCGGCCCGCTTTCAGGGCGCCGACATGAGCAGGCCAGAAGCCATCGAGGCCATGTTCCAGGCGCTGCTGGCTGAATTCGGCAGCGTGGACATTCTGGTCAACAACGCCGGCATCCAGCATGTGGCGCCCATTGAGGAATTTCCGGCGGCCAAATGGGATGCGATCATCGCCATCAATCTCACCGCGGCCTTCCACACCATCCGTCATGCACTGCCCGGCATGAAGAAGAAAAGATGGGGCCGCATCATCCAGATCGCCTCGGCCCACGCGCTGGTGGCGTCTCCTTTCAAGTCCGCCTATGTTGCGGCCAAGCATGGCATCGCCGGACTCACCAAGACGGTGGCGCTGGAAGTGGCCGAGCAGGGCATTACCGCAAACGCCATCTGCCCCGGATATGTATGGACCCCGCTGGTGGAGAAGCAGGTGCCGGAGACCGCCAAGGCGCGCGGCATTTCCGAGGAACAGGTGATTCACGATGTCTTGCTCGCTGCCCAGCCGACGAAGCAGTTTGTCACCATCGAGCAGGTGGCGGCGCTGGCGGGCTTTCTCGCGAGCGATGCCGCGGCATCCATCACCGGGGCGGTGATTGCGCTCGATGGCGGCTGGACGGCGCACTGAGGAACGCCAGCAATGAATATTCAGGACATCCTGCAGTTGCCGTCGATGCCGGCGTCATTCCGAGGAGCATGACTCATGGGAAATGCAAGAGCGGCGGCGCGGTCCGCCAAGTCGGACGCAGACCGCCCGAAACTACCCGGCCAGGTGGTCCTGGTATTGCAGGGCGGCGGCGCGCTCGGCGCGTTCCAGGCCGGCGTCTACGAAGCGATGCACGAGGCCGGCATCGAGCCCGCTTGGGTGATAGGCACGTCCATCGGCGCCGTCAATGGCGCGATCATCGCAGGCAACGCGCCGAATGACCGCTTGCCGCGACTGCGGGAATTCTGGGATCTCGTTGCCAGCGGCGCAGCACGGTATGCGCACTTGAACGCCTTCGGTCTGGGTAATCTCTTCGCCAATCTCGGCACCGTGTCACAAGGCATTCCCGGCTTTTTTGCGCCCAACCATCGCTCATGGTTCGGAACGCGGACTCCGCTAGGCGTCGCCGACGCGAGCTTCTATACCACTGCGCCGCTGCGCGAGACTCTGACGCGGCTGGTGGACCTCGGCCGTCTCGCCGTCGATCACACGCGCTTGACGCTGGGCGCGGTCAATGCCCGATCCGGCCGCATGCGTTACTTCGACAGCCGCGAGGACATGTTGTCGGTGGAGCACGTCATGGCCTCGGGCGCGCTGCCGCCCGCGTTTCCTGCAGTCATCATCGACGGCGAACCCTACTGGGACGGCGGCATCTATTCCAACACGCCGATCGAGGTGGTGATGGACGATGCGAAACGCCGCGATTCGGTGATATTCGCGGCCCAGTTATGGCAACAGGAGCATGAGCACCTCGAGACCATTCAGCAGGTCGTGAGCCGGCTCAAGGACATTCAGTATGCCAGCCGCGCCGAAAATCATATTGCGCGCCAGCAACAAATCCACCGGTTGCGGCATGTGGTGCGCGAACTGGGGCGGCTGCTGCCCGGCGAACTGAAGGCGACGCCGGAGGTCGCGAACCTCCTCGGCTATGGCTGCGGCACCGTCATGCACATCGTCCCGCTACGCGCGCCCAGGATCGAGGGCGAGGATCAAAGCAAGGATATCGACTTTACCCCGGCCGGCATACGCGCCCGCTGGGACGCCGGCCGCGAGTTCGCCCGGCTGAGAATCGAGGCGGCGCCGTGGGAGGCCGAGTTCGATCCGGTGATGGGCGTGGTGATGCACGAATAGCCTAAGGAAACTCTGAAAAAGGGGCCCATGGCCCCCTTTTCCAATCCCCCCATCTCAGTGAAAAACCTCGGCCGAGAAATCATCGACCGAGGTTTTTCAGAGGTTACCTAACAGAAGGAGGTGCTCGATGCTCAGTCTCGGAAAACGCTGGCGCGCGCCAAAGAGCGACGCCCATATTCGTTTCGCGCATTTTTTTCCGGATTGCGCGATGCAGTTCAGACACCTTGTTCTCTGCCTCGTCCTCATCGCCACAGGTGCGCCCGTCACCGTCCTCGCGCGGGAAATGAACGGCTTCGACCTGAAGGACTCGCTGATTCCAGGCGAGCAGATTCACTTCGGCGGACCGCCGAAGGACGGCATCCCCGCGATCGACCATCCAAAGTTCACCCCCGGCGAGTTTGCAGCCTTCCTGCGGGACGACGACGCCGTACTCGGCATTGCCCGTAGCGGCATCGCGCGCGCCTATCCGGTACGGATCCTCAACTGGCACGAAGTGGTCAACGACCGCTTCGAAGACGAAGCGGTGGTCATCACCTTCTGTCCGCTGTGCGGCACCGGCGTCGCTTTCAACGCAAGGATCGAAGGTCGTGTGCTGAACTTCGGCGTTTCCGGCTTGCTCTATAACAGCGATGTGCTGCTTTACGACCGGCAGACCCAATCGCTGTGGTCGCAACTGCTCGGACAGGCAATCAGCGGCCCGATGAAAGGGCATCACCTGAAGATGCTGCCGTTGTCACATACCACCTGGGCCGATTGGCGCAAGAGCCACCCGGCAACCGAAGTGCTCTCAGCCAATACCGGAATGCAGCGGCCCTACGAACGCGATCCTTACGCGGGCTACGAGCGCAGTGAAGAAATCATGTTCCCCTCCTTTGGTGAACACAGTTCCGGTCTCCAAGACGCCGGCGCAAGACTCTCGGCGCAATCCGTCGCGGACCGATCGCTTCACGCGGCTTCCCGGTCGCGCCGCAACACGCCGCAGACTTCCGGGAACATTGCGGCGAGACGCTCGACGTCCTCCGGTCGATCGATATCCCACAGGTTCGCGGGCTCGGTCCAACTCCAACCCAAGGTGGAAAGGCGCAGCCGCGTCTGTGCCATGACGCGGTCTGTTCCCCAATCAACACCCGCAAATAATTCGTGCGCTGGCGCCTTCATGCCGATCAGTACGTAACCGCCATCGTCTGCTGGGAAAGCAACCGCATCGTGATCGCGCAGCGAATCGGCCGCCTGGCGCAGTTGCGCGGCGCTGAGTGCAGGACAATCGGTACCGAGCACCAGCGTTCCTGCCGGCGTTGGCGACTGGCGCACCGCCGCAAGCATACGCGCGCCTAGGTCGCCATCCGGCTGACGCCGTAGGATGATCGGGCCGAAGGCGCGGCAAAGAGCGACGTCGGGGTGGCTGGGGTCGCCTGCGCACCACAGAACCACCGGACCGACGTCGGCCGCGAGCGCGGTAGCCGCGGTCCGACGCAAAAGCCAGCGCTGCAAGCGCGCCGCCCCGTGGGCGCCAAGCATCGGAATCAGCCTGGTCTTGACCTGGCCCGGAACTGGCGCGCGCGCCAAAATGGCTATGCCGACGCGTTCGGAAGAATCAGGACTCGCGTGGCGCATAGCCATATTCCAGTGCCAGCAGCTGCGGATCGGCGCCAAAGAAATAGTGCAAGCGAGAGCGCCGGGGAAGAAATGTCACCTGTTATTTGGGTGCTTTCGCGCGTGCCGTGTCGTTCAGCCGCCAGTCGTAGTCCAGGAACTCGATGCGATAGTCGCCTGCCCGAACGCGTGCCCGCGCTTGCGCGGTCGCAGCCAGCTGATCCGCATAGCGTGCAAAGGTGCCTTTCAACGAGTCGAAACCCTTGTAGCCCTGTTCGAAGTCCTTGCCATACCAGTCGAATATTCTCGAGACCAGTAGCCGGCCACCCGCATCGAAGCGGTTTCGCGTGCTATCGGCGAGAAAGCGGCGCATACCGTCCTCCAATTGTGCGTCCAATCGCTCGGCATTGAACGCTTCTGGACTGAGCATGGGGCAACCGACGGATGCACAGACGACCGCAAAATGGATGCGCGGATCGTCAAACGCGCCTGACGCGCGGATCATGCCGTGCTCGAGATCGTCCAGGCTGCGCTCCTGACCAAGCAGCAGGAAGAATTTCTTCTACCAGGGAGACTGAAATACCGAGCCGATGTCCTTGATCGATTCGAGATTCGGGTATTTGGATAGCACCAGGTCGATGGTAAAGGCGTTGTAGGCATTGATCAAAAACGCGAGACGCTGGGGTTTTGACCATTGCCGGTACTCGGAGTCCGAAACGGCCGATACAGAATCGAGGTACGTTTTCAATAGAGCCCGCCCGGATTGAACGCCCCGGTAGTCCACCACACTTGCGTTACCGTGCGCCGCGACCTTGACGTGCCGCGCCAGCAGCGCCTGCCAGGTTGCATGCGAGTGGTCGAACGCATGTGCCCATCCGCTAGTCAAGGCCAGCATCGTTCCGATCACGAGAAGCCTGAGCGCTCCGATGTTCACCCACGTCTCCACGCATGAAAGCGCTCGACCCAAGCGAGCAGTTGCTGCGGCGCGTGCGCCTTCTTCCACACGCCGGCGACGTATTTGTTGGCCTCGGCCAGCGTTGGATAGATATGGATGGTGCCGAGAATCTTGTTCAGTCCGATGCCCTGCTTCATGGCGAGGACATACTCCGCGATCAGATCGCCCGCATGCTCGCCGACGATGGTGACGCCGAGTATCTTGTCCTTGCCCGGCACGGTCAGGACCTTGATGAAGCCGTGCGCCTCGCCATCGGCGATCGCCCGGTCCAGATCGTCGAGGTCGTAGCGGCTGACTTCGCAGGCGATGCCCTTTTCCTTCGCTTCCTCTTCGCTCAGGCCGACGCGCGCTACTTCCGGCTCGATGAACGTCGCCCATGGGATCACCGTGTAGTCCGCCTTGAATTTCCTGAACGGATCGAACAGCGCGTTCACGGCCGCATACCAGGCCTGATGCGCGGCGCTATGAGTGAACTGGAACGGCCCGGCGACGTCGCCCGCCGCGTAAATGTTCGGGTAGATCGTTTGCAGGTACGCGTTGGTTTCCACCGTGCTCCCGGCCGGAATGCCCAGTTCCTCCAAGCCGTAGCCCTTCAGGTTCGCAATCCTGCCAACGGCGACCAGCACCGCGTCGAAGGCGATGCGCACGTCGCGGCCTTCGTGTTCGGCGACCAGAATCTTCTCACCGTTCTCGATCAAGAATTGTTTGGCGCGGTGATTGACCAGAATGGCTATCCCTTCGTCGCGGAAGCGTCGCGTAACGATCTCGGAGACTTCCGGATCTTCCCGGATCATGATGCGAGGCGCCATTTCCACTAGCGTCACCTTCGCGCCGAAGCGGGCGAAAGCCTGGGTCAATTCGGCGCCGATCGGCCCGCCACCGAGCACCACCAGTCGTCCGGGCAGTTCACGCAAGCTCCAAACGTTTTCGGAGGTCAGATAGCCCACCTCTTCGATGCCCGGAATCGGCGGCACGAAGGGCCGCGCGCCCGCCGCGATGACGATGCTGCGCGTCGACAGGCGCTCCGTAGCGCCATTGGAACGCGTGAGCTCCACTTCCCATGGGGAAACGATCTTCGCACTGGCCTCGATCACATCGACGCCCAGCTCGTTGTAGCGCTCCGCGGAGTCGTGCGGCTCCACATTGCGGATCACCGATTGCACCCGCTCCATGACGGTACCGAAGTCGAATTCGGCCCGGGCCGATGCGATACCGAATTCCTTCGACCGCGCCATGTGCGAGAGCAGCTTGGCCGAGCGGATCAGCGCCTTGGACGGCACGCAGCCCGTATTGAGGCAGTCACCGCCCATTTTTTGTTTTTCGATCAAGCTCACCTTGGCCTTTACGGCTGCAGCGATATAGGCCGTCACCAGGCCGGCGCTGCCGCCGCCGATGACGACTAGATTGCGGTCGAAGCGACGCGGCTTCGTCCACGCGGCATAGACTTTATTCACGCGTACGACCTCCACCAGTTTGTTGGCGATTAGTGGAAAGAGACCCAGCAGGACGAAAGATCCGAGTAAAGCGGGCGAAATGATGCCGGACAGCGATTCGATGCGCGCAAGCTGCGTGCCCGCATTCACATAGACCACAGTCCCCGCGAGCATGCCAAGCTGGCTCACCCAGTAAAAGGTGCGCGCCTTCATCGCGGTGAGGCCGAATAGCAGATTCACCACAAAGAAAGGGAAGATCGGCATCAGCCGCAGCGTGAACAGGTAAAACGCCCCTTCGCGGCGAATGCCATCGTCGATAGAGCGCAGGCGCTGCCCGAAACGCTGCATCACCCAGTCTCGCAGCAGAAAGCGGGCTGTCAGGAAGGCCAACGTGGCGCCGGCGCTGGAAGCGAAGGATACAAGCAGCGTGCCCCAGGCGAGGCCGAACACCGCTCCGCCCGCGACGGTCAAGAGCGCAGCACCGGGAAGGGACAGCGCGGTGATCAGTACGTATAGCGTGAAATAGATCGCGGCGGCGCGCCCGGGGTTCGCTGAGCGATAGGCCTCGATCGACGCCTGTTGTGCCTTGAGCGTTTGCAGGCTGAAGTATTGACCGAGATCCAAAGCAAAATAGAGCGTGACCAGCAAGCCAATGGCGGCGAGCACTACCAGTTTGCGTCGCACCGATTACACCCTTTTCTAATACTGCGGCAAATTGCCGCGATGATCCGATTGGTAAGTTAGTCGGCGAAAGCGCACAGACCTTACAAGCAGGCTCGGAAAAATATCAACTTGCGACCCCGTGCGAACTGTCCAGGGAATTCTCCGGAATGTCAGACCAGGTCGCGCCGTAGTGCAATCCATGGCAAAATCCCCCCGCGCACCGCTGTGTTCCCGCTCTCAATCCGCCCGCGCTGTCGCACGACTTACATCGCTAGCCCCAACATACGTACTATGGCCGAAAAAGACGATCTGGCGCAATCCCTGGAGATGCACCGCAAATATTTGCAGCGCTACGCGCTGTTCCATTTGCGAGATCCGGCACTCGCGGAGGACGCAGTGCAGGACACGCTTATCGCGGCGCTCGGGCAGCGCGACAGTTTTCAGGGCCGCTCGCAACTGCGCACCTGGCTCACCGGCATCCTCAAGCACAAGATCATCGACCTCGTCCGCAGCCGCGGCCGCGGATTGCCTGCGGACGCGTTCGCGTTGGGGGAGGACGAAGCGTCCAGCGAGGGCTCTTTCAATGCGAAGGGTAAGTGGGTGGATCCACCGGCCGATTGGGGGATGCCCGATGCCGCACTCGAATCGAGCCAGTTCTGGCGCGTTTATCAGGAATGCTGCCAGCGACTGTCCAAGCGCGACGCGCTCGTCTTCTCGATGCGCGAGGTGATGGGCCTGTCGTCGGAAGAAATCTGTAAGACGATCGAGATTTCGACGACTAACTTGCACGTGATACTGTTCAGGGCGAGGCTGAGCTTGCGCAACTGCATGACCAAGAACTGGTTTGGGGGGCGGCATGAGTAGGGAGCAGGGGCCCCGTCATACGGGGATGCGACCGGCCACGATTGCCGCCGGACGCCGACAGCACTTTAGTTTGAATCGCGACGACGGCGCGGAGGCGGCGGCATGAGTAAGCTGATGTATTCGTGCGAGCAAGCCTCAAAGCTTTCCTCGCGGGCAATGGAGCAGCCGCTGAAGCCAACGGAGCGCGTGCTGCTGAGCTTTCACCTGATGATGTGCAAGCGATGCAGTAATTTCGCACGGCAGATCGATTTTCTTCGCCGCGCGTCCCGCAAATTGCCAGAGGTATTCGAAAAAGAGGCAGATTGACCCAGCCGGCCGTGGCCATTAATTGCGCTCATCGCTGCACTCGGCGCGCGGCCTCGCCCAGCGGATGCGCTCCCCGCTTTCCAAAGAGCGTGACACATTGCAGCAGCGCGATCTGGTTCATGTGTCCGCCCCTGGCACTTCCGATTGAGGCGGGGCGACGCAAGCGACCAGAACTTTGTCCACGCGGTTCTTGTCCATGTCCATCACTTCGAAGCGCCAGCCGGCGCACTCGAAGTGGTCGGCTACCGCCGGGATGCGCCCCAGCATGTGCATGACGAAACCGCCCAGGGTGTTGAAGGCGTTTTCTTCCTCACCCGATAAGTCCGCATTGATCTCCAGTACCGATTTGAGCCGCTCGATCGCCACGCCGCCGTCCATCAGCCACGATCCGTCCTCCCGCGCCACCATGTCCTGTTCTTCGGGGGTGTCAGAGGAGGGCAAGTCCCCGACAATGGACGTAAGCACGTCGGTCAGGGTTACAAGCCCCTGCAATTCTCCGTATTCGTCCACAATCAGGGCGCACTGCATCCGCGCCATGCGGAAGTTCTCCAACAACTTGGTGGTCGTCACGCCTTCCGGAACGTACAGCGGCGCACGCAGTGATCCCTCAATATCCAGGGGCTCGCCGGCCAGCGCCGCCTTTAGCAGATCGGCGGTCCGCAACAGGCCCACGATCTGTTCCAACCCACCGCGACACACCACGATCCGCGTGTAGGGGCTCTCGGCGATGCGGCGGCGAATCTCGGCGTCCGCTTCGTCCAGGTCGAGCACGTAGATGTCGTTGCGGTGGGTCATGATCGCCCCGATGCGCTGATCGTCGAGGCGCAACACGTTGGAGACGATCGCCTGCTCGCTCTCATGAAATACGCCGGCCTCGGCGCCATGTTCCATCATGACCCGGATTTCGTCGTCGGTGACGGGCGGCTCGTCCGTGCGACGCGCGCCGGTCAGGCGCAGCAACAGGCTCGAGGAGGAGGAAAGCAGCCACACCAGGGGCCGAGCCGCTCGCGCCAACCAGATCATCGGCCGGGAAATGAGGGAAGCGACGCTTTCCGGGGCCAGCAGGGCCAGACGCTTGGGCACCAATTCCCCAACCACGACGGAAAATAGGTGAGCCCCACGACGACGATCGTTAGCGCGATACCCTTCGCGTAGGGCGCGATTGGACCAAAACCGGAGAGCCATGCCGCCATAGGGTCGGCGAGCACTGTCTCGCCGATGGCGCCGCTCAGGATGCCTACCGAGGTGATGCCCACCTGGATGGTGGAGAGAAAACTGGACGGATCGTTGTTTAGCGCAAGCGCCGATTGGGCGCCGGGACTGCCGTCATCGGCCAGCCTTTGCAGCCGGGCCTTGCGGGAGGAGACCACGGCGATTTCGGACATGGCGAAAACGCCGTTGAGCAAAATGAGGAACAGGAGTAACGCTAGGTCCATTGCGTAGCCGCCCATTGCCGTCAGGCAAGCGACCCAGGTGTTGACGAGAGCGAATTTTAGCATTCGCCAAATGTGGCCGGTGCCTACGCGGCGGGAGAGGAGCTAAGAACACCTTTCGCCGTTTTGCATCAGCGCTGCCTTGATGCGGAGTGACGCGATTGGCCTGAACCGACAAGAATGCGCCGTTCATGATGAGAAGACTCCTCCCGCTCAAAAAGCGTGAAAGTGAGCCCGCCGCCGGCGCTCTCGCCGGCTATCGGATTCTTGGCCCTCAGCCAAGCCTGAATCTGCTTGTCGCTCAAACTGGACCGGCTTGGACGTCATTCGATGTTGGATCTATACCCACAGTATTGGCATGAAAGCCGCGCCAGATAATGACTTCGACACTTGCGTTTCTCCTATGGGTACATGCGTGGGTACACACGTTCTTGTGATATTCCGGCCCAAGAAGAATGGAACCGCTGGGTGAGAATCGATGCTTCCTGCCAAGCGATCGAACCGCCCTATCACTTGCGCTACGCCAACAACTTCTTCAATCTCAGCACCGTCAGCCATGGCTTGAGCCTATTGGATCATTGTGCAACCGCACAGCATAAGCAACGATCAGCGTGGCGACTGCGAAGGAACACGCTGCCAGCCACCGGGGACCACTTTACATAGGGGTAATAGCTGTTTGACCCGGCGCAGAAGTACCAGTCTTGGGGCTGAACAGGAGCGAGTGCCGCTTGAGCATAACCCTGCTCGATATATGCGCCAGGAGGAGCCCCCACTGGCCCTGGATAGGCGTATGCCTCTGCAGGGCATCACCGTCGAAAGCAACTAGCGAGAACGCAGCGCCTCGGATGGACGAGGCGCTCGTCTCTTACAAGAGTTATAGGGACAGCCGGTCGCTTTCGCGAAAAGAGGGGGGTGTTGTTTGCGCGGCGCAGATTGACCAGACTGCGCGATCGGAGCGCTCAAGGCGAAGCAGCGTCAACCAGTTGGCTATACTGAGAAACGGACTGAAAATAGGTGGTCGGTGTAATTCGCGCACCATGGTCAATTCTGATCGCGCGGCAGCAACTGCCCGCTACAACGAGTTTTGCATTCGTTGGTACCCCGCTTTATGCCTGGCCGCATGCCAGGAATAGTGAAGTCTGATATACAGGCGCCAAGCGAGATAAAGACTGCGCATCATGATTGATCTCCTTTTTCTTACTCCTCAGTGCTCGACGCGTTTATGGATATATGGCAACGCTCGCAGGCGGCAACGGTCTACGCTGCCCGGCGTTCGGTGGATTCCGTTTTGCGATAGCAGAGCGTTACGACCGGCAGCGTTTCCTGACACGCCGCCCACTGCCTGAGCTGCAGTTTGTGCACGCTCAGCGACTGGGGCGTAACGTGGAATCCTGTGGCTTTTCCCGCAAAATCCCAGGCCGGACGCAGGATCAGAGAAGAACCGTCATTCAGACCTGCGGGCTCGAACAGCAGACCGCAGGCCGGCAGCGGACCGCGGGCGCTCAGCGCCTCGGGGTCGTTTTCGAAGTGCGGTGTCACCAGTCCCGTGTCCAGGTTCAGCTCGACCAGCGGCGCCTGCGCGATGAATTCACCCTCCGCGTCGGTCCAACCGGCGTCGCATAGTATCTTCAGCACAACCGTTTTCATGTTGATTCCCAACGAGCTAAAGCGCTAATGGTGTACTTATAGCGCGAGCCGCAGGCCTTGCTCAGTAGGCGAGGTCTGTATTTGCCACTGGCAATTAACCTGATTCAGGACTGCTTCACACGATGGTGCGGCAGCGAAACGACGCACCAAGATATCGGTCCGGTCGACAGATATTTCCTGATCTGAAGGTGGCGCATGTTAGTGCCTGCTGCTGCTTCGTCGCGATGTGCGGTGCGTGGCTATCCTGTTACAACCTGAAATAGATGCGGAAAAAGCGATGGCTGTTGCTCAATTGAAGAGTGCCTGTTGCTGCGCGACCCCTACATATCCACGCCCGAGCAGATGCTCGCGAGGATGAAAGACGACGCGACCAGGTTCGGCAATGTCATCAAGACCGCCAACATCAAGATGGAGAATTGATCGGATAATGCACCTGCGCCGCCGTGGGTGTGGCGGCGCGGCAGTGCTTGGCAAGCTGGACGGGCGATAGAGTAGGGCTAACAGAATATGACCCAGTGGCTTAGCTCGCGCGGAGCGATTATCTAATTTCGGGGGAGGTCACAGATGAAAGCATTGAACGCAGCAATGCGCATGATGACCGTAGGCGTGCTGATGGGATTTGCTGGTTTTCAGGCATTGCCTTGCATCCATTCACTTTGTAATTTGCGCCAATTTGGTTGCTTTCGCCTCAAGCCGCTCACGTTGCTTGTCGAGGTCCACCACGAAGCGCACGTGTTTCGCTTTGCCAACGATATCGAGCGCGTCGCGCACCTCGGCCTCGAAGCTCACGCGCCGCCCATCGACCGCAACCACGGTCGCCGTAACCTCGACCCACATTCCCTTCAGGGTTGGTCCGAGGTGGTCAATTTCCACCCGCGACCCGACCGAGTTCTCCTGCTCCGAAAGGAACTCGCCAAGAAGATCGCGGCAGGTACCCTCGATGTCGCGCACCATGAATGGGGTCGCATAGACTCGCAGTCCCTCGCCCATGAAGCCGATGGTGCTCTCGTCGTTCACTTCAAATCGCCGCTTTCGCGACATGCCGCTGGTCAATCCCGGTTTCATCGGCCATCTCCTTTCTCTTTGTTTCCGGCAGATATGTCGTCGCTTCGACGCGAGACATTGATTGCACATTCGTAACCGCTCACGCGGCTATCGCCGCGATGTTGTCAACAGGACGATACTCTATCCCCCAGTTTCAAGGCAAGGTAGAAGAATTCTTGGATTTGCGTCCCGTTCTAAGGGGGCGGTTTCCCTAAACATAACTTGGACACCGACGCGTTACCGCTGCACCTCTCATGTGTCACACCCTGAATATGTTGGCGTCCACACGGAGTACCGCGCTTGACGCGTCACTGGGAAACTTGCGCTGGGAGTGGTGAGTAGAAAGGTAGCTTATTTGACGCAGATTACCTATCTCGATATTGCAAATCGCAACCCGTCGGAATACATCGAAGACTAGCTGGGGTGTTTCTCTACCGACCGCGGCGTCAATAAAGTGGGAAGCTCCACCGTCTGCTGTACTCCTGAAACCATCGATTGCCACAGTTCCGAGAGTGTTTGATCGGTCACCAAACGAAGATCGGGCTGCCCATGAAAAGTCTCACTTTTTAAAGAAGGTGTTGCTATCCCGGTGAACGACATGATTGATTTGTTCGATCCAAGGCTTAATCTTGAGCTGTTCGCGCCGAACCGGGGAAATCGCGTAGTAGTCCAGATCGTACATGAACTGGTGACGTTCCTTATGAATCTTCTCGACGTCGATGTTACTACCCAGTTGATGATCAAGGGTCTCGGTTTTGGCGGCGAAATACGCACTCACACCGTGGGAAGCGTCTTCTAAACAAATACGGTATTCCGGCGAGATGATGGTTCCCTCAATACCAAAATGCTTGCCACCCATCGTACGCCATAGTCCCAATTCAAGGGTAGCTGATGAGGCGGCGCTTCTTGTCGCATACGTCTTAATGTACTGAAAGCGCATTCCAACACGCGTGAATTCCGTAACTTCCAATTGATGAAAAACGGGCTCGAAGAACTTATTTGCGTAATCAGCAAATTCATCGAGCCCAGGTTTAGGGGACTTAGCAGTTATGAATGCACGATCGGTGAGCACATTGAAGTCGTAACGATTTTCCAACTTAAATGCTGAGACTGATGGCTGTGCCTGAACCACCTTTAGCCCCGGTATGTTTGCACGAATCTCAGTCCACATGCTTCCTGCGCAGTCCCATAGAAGGGGCGCTAGGTCATATCGAATTTCAAGCGTCAGCTTGTCGAGTGTGAGCTCATCAAACTTCGGGGGAGCGAGATTGCTAGGTGGCGAGACTGGATGCGCTTTCTTACCCATTCGTGAGGCCTCCGCTTATGCACACTCTAATACCAGTCGGCACTGCGTCCACGCGGGTCGACTAGCCTGGCGCGCTCAATGCTGGCAAAGCAGGCAGGACAAAACGTGTTTGCCTGTAAATCATCACATAGTGCATGCTCACTATACCTCCGATATTCGGCGGACGGGAGGAACCGCCAAACGGAGCCCCCGTACGACCTTCCGCGCAAACAATTGAAGCACTGGCGCGGACCCGCCTAGCCGGCGAGGCGAATGACGAGCTTGCCCATGTTCTCTCCGCGGAACAGCATTCCGAGGCCAATGGGCGCGCTCTCCAGTCCATCAAGTACATGCAGTCTCTGGCGAAGGCTGCCATCGCGCCGCCGGGCCGAAAGCCAGGTGCGTGCCTCATCGTAATGCTCATGGTAGTTGAATATCAGGAAGCCTTGCATGCGCCCCCGTGCCGCCGCCAGGCGGCTCAGGTTGCGCACACCATAGGGTTCGGCGGCATACGTTTCGGAGATACGGCCGCACAGGACCACGCGCGCCTCGTGGCGCAGGTGCACCAGCGCCGCGTCGAGGGTCGGGCCGGCGACGTTGTCGAAATACAGATCGACTCCATGCGGACAGGCGCGGCCAATGGCGGCGGACAGATCCTTCTCGTTCTTGTAATCGATTGCCGCGTCAGCGCCCAGCTCGCGTGTGACAAAGGCGCTTTTTTGCGCCCCACCGGAAATCCCAACTACGCGGCAGCCTTCGATGCGCGCGATCTGCACCGCGATCTGCCCCACACCGCCGGCGGCAGCTGAGACCAGCACGCGATCATTTGGTCGCAGCCCTCCGATGTGGCGCAGGCCGATATAGGCTGTGACCGCGCTCAAGCCGAGCGGGCCGATCCAATCCTCCATGCTGCCGAGCCCAAGGTCGAGTTTATGCAAGTAACGGCCGGGAATAGTCGGATGGGTCTGCCAGCCCAGTCGCGCCTGTACCAGATCGCCGGGAATCAGACCCTCGAAACGGCTTTCCAGTACCCGGGCGATGCCCCCGCCGCGCATGACCTCGCCCAGGGGGATGTTTTGCTGATAACCCGTCCCTTCGCTCATCCACGAGCACATGGCAGGATCGATGGAGAGATAGATGGTCTCAAGCAGCACTTCTCCCACGCCGGGTGCTCGCGCCGGTTCGGAATCCGTGATGAAATTATCCGGCCCGGGAATGCCGGCTGGCCGCGCCGCGAGAAGCAATCGATCGTTGGTTTGCATCTGCGCCTCAATATCGGTACAACGACGTTTGAATCTTACAAGATGTTCCGTTCAATGAGTTCCGGCAAATAGGTTCCAGGTACTGGTGCTAACGCCGGCGGAGGCATTGGTCCTTGGATATGGGTGTGCTGAGCATTCGACCCGCGCGCCCGCCGGGGCGCTGTTGTAGAATGTTTTTGGCTTGACGGCTTACATCGCGATTGCGAAGGAATCGCGCTACGAGAAGACAGACCCCCGCGGCACTTTTGCTCGCATAGGGGATTTCAGGAAGGATCCCGAGGCCAGACCGCATCCCGCGCAGGGTACGGCAAGGAATCCACCTACAACATTGCGCAATGGAGTTGGAGAACCTGATGACAGATGCGAACACGGTAGCTGCGGGTTGCCTGACGGGCGTCCGCGTACTGGATCTGACGCAATTCGAGGCGGGCACGTCGTGTACCCAGGTCATGGCATGGCTCGGTGCTGATGTGGTTAAGGTGGAAAATCCGGGCGGCGGCGATCCGGGGCGGCGGACGGGCGCCACGAATCCGCATCGGGACGATCCCTATTTCCTGAACTACAACTCGAACAAGCGGTCGATCACCGTCAACCTCAAATCTGCGCGCGGGCTTGAGATCGTAAAGGACTTGGCGCGCAAGGCCGACGTCTTCATGGAAAACTTTGCTCCCGGCGCCATCGAACGTCTGGGTCTGGGCTACGACGTTCTGAGCAAGTTAAATCCGGGCATCATCTACGGACAGATCAAAGGCTTTGGCGAGGGTAGTCCGTACGCAAACAATCTCGCTTTCGACATGATCGCACAGGCCTGCGGTGGACTAATGAGTATTACCGGGGAAGCCGATGGGCGACCTGCCAAGCCGGGAGCGACGCTTGGCGATACGGGGACCGGGATGCTGATGTTGATCAGCGTTCTGGCTGCCCTCTACAAGCGCAAAGAGACTGGCCAGGGTGTACGGCTGGGTGTGGCCATGCAGGATGCGATGCTGCATTACATTCGCAATGCGTTTAACTTTACGACGAAGACCGGAAAGCCAGCGCCCCGCGCCGGAGCGAAGACGAGCGAGACCAACAATCCTCCCTGCAACATCTATCCCTGTGCTCCCGGGGGAGCGAACGATTACGTCTACGTCTATACCAGTCGTGCCAACCCGCAGCACTGGCCGAAACTTCTCGAGGCGATCGAGCGCAAAGACCTCATCGGCGATCCACGCTACGACACGCGCGAGGCACGAGTCGAACGCGAGGATGAAGTGGACGCAATCATCACCGAATGGACGCTCAAGCACGACAAATACGAGGCGATGCGCGTGATCGGTGCCGCCGTTCCTGCAGGGGCCGTGCGCGATACCTTGGAACTGCTGAACGATCCCAATTTCGAGGAACGAGGAATCATCCAGACCATCCAGCACCCGACCAACGGACCCTTCAAGATGGCGGGCTGGCCCGTGCGCTTCGACGGGACGCCGCCCGCCGTGAAACCGGCGCCCTTGCTCGGCCAGCACAACGCCGAGGCGCTCAAGGACTGGCTTGGGATGAGTGACGCGCAGGTGGCTGCGCTGCGTGCGGACAAGATCATTTAAGCCTGGCGGTAGACGTAACTTCCTCGCTGGTTTCAGCTAAGCGGCGCCAGCGCCCCGTGACATACCAATCTGTGATCGAGGAGAAACGACATGGCGGATTTGACTGGCTCTGAAATACTGGGACGAGCCCTGAAAAACGAAGGCACTAAGGATTTGTTCTTCATCATGGGCGGGCCGATGCAACTCGCCGAAACCTCGTGCGCCAAAGAAGGCATACGCCCGATCGACGTGCGACACGAGCAGGCCGCTGCACTGATGGCCCAGGCCTATAGCCGGCTGCTGCAGAAACCGGGCGTCTGCATGGCGGCGAGCGGTCCGGGCACGATCAATCTGACGACCGGCCTCGCCAACGCCCTGATCGATTGCGCCCCGGTCGTGGCGATCGGTGGCTCGAGCGCCATCAGCCAGTTCGGCAGGCAGACATTTCAGGAAATCGACCAGCTCGCGATCATGAAGCCAGTCACCAAGTGGGCGGACCGCGTCGTCAATATAAGGCGGATTCCCGAGATGGTGAATGCGGCTTTCCAGCGGGCGATGGGCGGTAAGCCCGGGCCAGTCTATCTCGATTTTCCGGCAGACATCCTCTACGAGACCATGCCGGAGAATGAAATTGACTGGAGCCTCAGCGGCCGCTCGCTGCTGCGCCCGCGCCCGATGGGCGAACTCGCGCAGGTCAATGCGCTGATCGATGCCCTCTCCAAGGCACAGCGGCCGATCGTTCTCACCGGCAGCGGCGTGATCTGGTCGCAAGCGTGGACCGATTTGCAGGCATTCGTGGAGAAGGCAGGCATACCGTTCTACACGACGCCGCAAGGCCGCGGTGTGCTGCCCGACGATCATCAGCTGTCCTTTCTTACCATGCGCTCCTCGGCGTTTCGCGATGCCGATCTTATCCTGGTGATCGGCACGCGCATGAATTACGTCATCGGCCACGCTGCGCCGCCGCGCTTTGGCGCCAGTGCCACGATCGCGCGCATCGATATCGATGCGGATGAGATCGCATCGTCCCCGCGCAAGATCGATATCGGGATCGTCGGAGACTGCAAGTCGGTGCTGCAGCAGCTCTTGGGCGCCATGCCGGGCCGTGTGGACGCAGGCCGTTTCGCGCCGTGGCGGCAGAAGCTCGGCGATGGCGAGGCGGCGAAGCGCAAAGACTCCGGGGGCGGCAAGGCGATGAATGCGACGCCGATTCACCCCTTGCGGCTGTGCGAGGAGGTCAAAAACTTCATGCAACGCGATGCCATCTTGGTGGTGGACGGGCAGGAGATCTTGAACTACGGCCGCCAGTCGATGCCGACCTTTGCGCCAGGCCATCGATTGAACTCTGGCCCGTTCGGGATGATGGGCGTGGGTCTACCTTTCGGGGTCGGAGCCAAGATCGCGCGGCCGGACAAGCAAGTTATTGTCGTCCATGGCGATGGTTCCTTCGGACTGAACGCGATGGAGCTGGACACGGCCGTGCGGCACAAGGCTCCGATTCTCGTGGTCATCAGCCTGAACGGTGGCTGGACTGCCGATCCGAAGCACGAGAAGACAGGGCGCGATCTGGGATTTACGCGCTACGACAAGATGGCCGAGGGGTTGGGCTGCTACGGCGAGTACGTGGAGAAACCCGAAGACATTGGACCTGCGCTGCAGCGTGCGCAGAGCAAGGTGGATGAAGGCATGGTGGCCGTGGTCAATGTCAAGACCGACGAAAACGCGCGAGCCACCACGGTGGCTTTCTCATCGCATTCGACGTAAAACATTTTGCGTGGGCGCTGCTGCGCGGCCTGGTCCGCCAGCAGCTTAGGCCAAAAATCTGAGGCTCTCTCACGCAGGAGGTGGCAAAATGGACGTAAGACAAGATATGCGCACCCGGGTGAGCGGCTGCGTGGGCGTGTGCGCTGGTTCGCGCTCAGGAGGCCGCGCCGCGGCGGGATTGATTGTTCTATTGCTGCTCGCGTCGCAGCTACTGCTTGGGCGCGGTACCGCGGCGGCCGAACCGCAGGTCTGGCCGACTCGCCCAATTACCATGTTGATTTCCTACCCGCCGGGCGCGATTACCGACACGGTCGGCCGGCGCATCGGCGATCGGCTGGGCGCGGCGCTCGGCGTGCCGGTGATCATCGAAAACCGGGCCGGGGCTGGCGGCAATGTGGCCGCCGGGGCGGTGGCTCGCGCGCAGCCCGATGGACACACTCTACTGTTCACCTCCTATGGCAATCTCATCATCGCCTCGGCGGCGAATCTAAAGCTCGATTTCAATCCACAGCGCGACCTCACCCCGGTGGCAATGATCGGGCCGATGACGGTGGTGATCCTGGTACGCCCCGACCTGCCCGTGCGCACGATCCAGGATTTTGTGACCCACACACGGGCCAATCCCGGAACAGTTAATTTCGCCAGCGTTGGTGTTGGTAGTTCCTACCATCTGTTGATCGAGCAATTGAATTCGCTCGGCCGGCTAAAGCTAGTACATGTGCCCTATCGCGGCGGCGCGGCGGCGATGTTGGACTTCCTCGGCGGTCGGGTTGATGCGACGCTCGCCACTTGGCTATTCGCCAAGCCCTACGTGACGGATAACCGCGCTAGAGCGATCGCAGTGGCGAATGCCGAGCGATCGCCCGTTTTGTCGAACCTGCCTACGGTCGGAGAACAGGCAGTGCCAGGGGCACGGCTAGTGGACGGGCTGTGCATCATGGCGCCGGCTAAGCTGCCGGCGTCGATCCTCGCGCGCCTGAACGCCGAGGTGCGCCGCATAATTGAACAGCCCGATATGCATGCCTGGCTGACCGGCGAAGGTGTGCCGCCGACGCCGATGTCGTCGGATGCATTCGGTGCGATGCTGCGGACCGAGGCTGAACCGTTGGGCCGACTGATACGCGAGAACAATATCCGGCTGGAATAATGGGTGTGCACCGCCCTGAATTGGGTACGCGACTCCACGCACGATGAGCAATGCGCGACAAGGACGCGCAGCGTAGGCAGCGCGTGCGTAGCAGAATTGACTATGGGATCTTAGCACCGATCCCCGTGGCGATTTGCAAATTGATCGTCGGTTCAAATTTGGTCGGCTGTTTCGTCAGTAGGATAACAGCCGGCCGCGACAGGACGCCATTACATTGTGCATTACAAATGCATGTGTATTGCCTTGTATAGTGCCATGCGCTAGATTGCCAAGCAGTTAGTCAATAATACGGTAAAGAACCACACCCGAGATCCGCAGTTCTCCCAGGAAGGAGGCAGCAAAATGATCATAAGACAAGATATACGCACCCGGGCGAGCGCCTGCATGCGCGCGTGCACTCGTTTGCGCTCGGGAGGCCGTGCAGCGGCCGGATTGATTTTCCTTCTATCGCATATGAATAAGACATGGTCTTTGCTGGTTGGTGCCGCGCTGCTTGCACTCGCGCCTACGGCCTTCGCCCAAAGCTATCCCGTCAAGGGTCGCACCATTACGATGATTGTGCCTTCGACCGCAGGCGGCGGAACCGACACTTGTGCGCGACTGGTCGCACCGTTGATGGAGAAGGATCTCGGCGTCCCGGTTCAGGTCGTGAATAAGCCCGGCGCCTCGATGCAGATCGGCGTCACCGAAGCGGCATTGGCGAAGCCCGACGGTTACACGCTGGTCTGGTCGGTCCTGCCGACGCAGGCGAGCATCTATCTCGATGCGGATCGCAAGGCGGCCTTTGCGCGCAAGGATCTGCAACCCATAGGGATGGTGTACGACGGGCCCACGGTGATGATCGTACAGGCCTCGAGCCCCTACAAGACGGTGAAAGACCTGGTCAATGCCGCCAAAGTCAATCCCGGCAAGATCAAGAGCGGTACGACCGGCCACATGTCGACCGGCCACTTCGCCAATATCGAGTTTCAGCGCAGCGCCGGTGTGCGCATGGCGACTGTGCATTTCCAGGGCGGCGGACCGCAGCTGACGGCACTACTCGGCGGTCATATTGACGTCGGCTTCAACTCAATCGGCGAATTGCTGGGACAGCTGAAGAGCGGCTCCATCCGCGCTCTCGCCGTGATGGACGATCAGGAGAGCGAATTCTTGCCCGGCATCAAGACGCTCACCGCGCAAGGAGTCAAGACGATTCCGATCGGCGCGAATGTCGGTCTCTCGGCTCCGGCCGGGGTACCCAGAGAAATCATCATAAAATTGACGGCCTCGCTGAAGAAGGCGATGAGCGACGCAGCCTTCAAGAAAAGCATGGCCGAACTGGGTAATACGATGAAGTATCGCGATCCCTATCAGTACAAGCTGTACTGGGACGGGATCGACGCACAATTCAAGCCGCTGATCGGGATCGCAAAACAGCAGAAGTAGATGCGGCAAAGCTTTTGAAATCACGCGAACGCACGCGGATGCGCTTGGTTCTCACCGCGCCGCCGGGTTTGGCGATATAGCATTCTGATGCGGCGAGGCAGACGCCCATGGCAGACAGCATGACGATGCGCCGGACCTATCAGATCACCGGATTCGTGTTGCTGTGCTTTGCGGTCTATGTCGGCGTCGAATCGCTCGAACTGCGCTATTACTCGTCGCTCGGGCCGGGGCCGGGTTTCTTTTCATTCTGGCTCGCCCTCATCCTCGGCCTGCTTGCGATCGTCATGCTGGCGCAGGCAAGCTTCGGCAAACCGGAGCCGATGGCGGCGGATTTCTTCGCTGATCGCGGCGGCTATCTGCGCATGGGCGCGGTTGTGCTGGCGCTGCTGGTCAGCGCACTGCTGCTGGAGCGCATCGGTTTTCGCCTCACCATGTTCGCGCTGTATCTGTTTCTTCTGTTGACGCTCGGAAGCCACCGCCTGGTGACTAATCTCGCGGTCGCTGCGGCGGGAAGTCTTGGGGTGTATTTCGTCTTTACCCGGTGGCTAAACGTACCGCTGCCGGCCGGGACGCTCGGGTTTTGATCAAGTCCCACGGCACGCGCGGATAGCGCCTTGGATACATTCCAGCTATTGATGGGCGGATTCGCCACCGTGCTGCAACCGACGAACCTTCTGTTCGCCTTCGTCGGCTGCAGCCTCGGCACGCTCGTCGGCGTCCTCCCCGGCATCGGCCCTGCGGCCGGTACCGCGATGCTGATACCTCTCACCGCGACGCTGAATCCTACCGGCGCCATCATCATGCTGGCGGCGATCTACTACGGCGCGATGTATGGCGGTACGATTACCTCGGTGCTGATCAATACCCCGGGCGAGGCCGCATCGGCGGTCACTTGCATTGACGGCTACGAGATGGCCAAACACGGCCGCGCCGGACCAGCGCTCGCGATCGCGGCGATCGGTTCCTTCGTGGGCGGCACCATCGCGACCATGGGACTCGTGCTGCTGGCGCTCCCGCTGACCCGGTTCGCCCTTTCCTTCGGCCCGCCGGAATCCTTCGCGCTGCTGCTGGTCGGCCTTTCGCTGGTGACCGGGCTCGCCAGCCGCTCGCTGGTGCGCGGCCTCGTTGCCGCCGTGCTCGGCCTCATGCTCGCGCAGATCGGCATCGACCCGGTGCAGGGCGCCCCGCGCTTCACGTACGGCAGGATGGAATTGCTCGATGGCTTCGGCATCGTTCCGGTGGTCATGGGGCTGTATGGCATTGCCGAGATACTGCTGAATGCTGAAGCCCGCACGCGGCAGGTCTTTGACACCAAGATGGGTTCGATCGTCCTCTCCAGGGACGATGTTAAGGCCTCGAGCGGGCCGATCGTGCGTGGCACGCTCATCGGCTTTTTCCTCGGACTGATACCGGGGCTCGGCTCGATGATCCCGACCTTTGTGTCCTATGCGCTGGAGAGGAAGCTTTCCAAAACGCCGGAGCGCTTCGGCAAAGGCGCGATCGAGGGCGTGGCAGGGCCCGAAACGGCGAACAATGCCTACGCCAATGCGGCGCTCATTCCGTTATTTACGCTCGGCATCCCGAGCGCCCCGACCACTGCCGTCCTGATGGGCGCCTTCATGATCAACGGCCTCATTCCGGGACCACAGCTTTTCACTGAACATGCGCAATTCGTCTGGGCGGTAATCGCGAGCCTGTATGTCGGCAACGTGATTCTGTTGATCCTCAACATTCCGTTCATTCCGCTGTGGGTTGCGATTCTGCGAATTCCCTACTCGATCCTGACGACGATCATCGTCGGCCTGTGCGTGATCGGCGTGTACAGTCTTGGCAATTCGGTCTTCGACGTCATCGCGATGCTCGGCTTCGGGATTCTTGGCTACGTCTTCAAGAAACTCGACATCCCGTCGGCGCCGCTCGTCCTCACGCTGGTATTGGGTCCCCTGATGGAGCGCGGCCTGCGGCAATCGCTGGAAATGTCGGAGGGTGATTTTGCGATCTTCTTCACGCGTCCGATCTCGGCGACGTTACTCGCAATCGCAGGAATCGTGATAGTGATTTCAACTTTGCAGGCGCTGCGCGCGGTGCGCGGCGCAGACAGCGAAACCTGAGGCTGTGCGCTTTGCATTGGTTCCCGTGGAAGCCGACAGCGGCAGTGTCGTTGATGCTGTCGCAAGGGAGGTTGGGGAGCAGGTGCGCGAAGCCAGCGCAATCGATCGACGTGGTATAAGATCATCTTCAGGCGGACCCACTCGATTCGTCAAGGCTGCATAAGGAGGCACAGCAATGAAATCCTTCACCGTCGTTGCGCGCATATTCCTCATAAGCATGTGGGTGGTCTTCGTCGGGCCCGCTGCCGCACAGCCGACCTATCCGAGCAAGCCGATTCGGGTAATCGTTCCCCTCGCGCCCTCCGGTTCCACCGATATCCAGGCGCGCATCGTGGCACAAAAGCTTACCGAGGCGCTCGGGCAGTCCGTGATCGTGGACAACCGGCCCGGCGCCGGCACTCTCATCGGCAGCAATGTCGTGGCGCACGCTGCTCCCGACGGCTATACGCTGCTGTTCGCGAGCGTCTCGCTCGCCACCACGGTGCCGCTTTATTCCAATATGCCATACGATCCCGTCAAGGACCTATCCCCGGTCGGACCAGTGGGGCAATCGTTCTACGTGCTCGCAGTGCACCCCACATTGCCGGTGCGCTCGGTGCAGGAACTCATCACGCTCGCAAAGGCGAAGCCCAAGCAGGTCAGCTACGCGTCTGCGGGACCAGGAACGATAACGCACCTCACGGTGGAGCTTTTCCTCGCCAACGCAGGAATCGATTTGCTGCACGTTCCATACAAGGGTGGTGCACCGGCAATCCTCGCTCTCGTCAGCGGACAGGTGGATACGATCTTCAACCCGATTGCGGAAATCCTTCCGCACGTGCGCGCCGGCAACAAGGTGCGTACGCTCGCCGTGACGAGCCCGACGCGGGTACCCGAGCTTCCCGAGGTGCCGACGCTCGTTGAATCGGGCCTGCCAGGCTGCGTCGTGACGACCTGGTCCGCACTTTACGCGCCGGCCGGAACGCCGCGCGCGATCATCGATCGGCTCAACGCCGAGATCAATCGCATGGTGCAGCAACCCGATACCAAGGAGCGCTTCCGCAGCGTCGGCCTGGTGGCAGTCGGCGGCACGCCGGCTGCGCTCGGCGAATACTTGAAGTCCGAGATCGCGCGCTGGACGAAAGTGGTCAAGGATGCGGGGATCAAGATCGACTAGCACCGGACCAACAGCGCGAGAGGTTTCAGATCCGGCAAGGCCTGCGCGCGCTTCAGGCTCGTTACGGCCGCTCGCCGAGTTCTGCCAGATGCGTCACTCGGGCGTCAGTGCACCGCTTTTGATGAGCTTGTCGAGTTGCTCGACTTCGCGACCGATGAACTTGCTGAAACCTTCCGCCGAACCGCCGACGACTTCCAACCCGAGATCGTTGAGGCGTCGCCTGATGTCCGGCAACAGCAGAATCCTGTTTGCTTCGGCGTTGAGTTTGGCGACGAGGTCGCGCCCGCGCCCCGCCGATTGCAACACCGGTATGGTCGAAATGGCGCGAATCCGAAGGGGCGTCGCGCGATCGAGTGGAGCCGAGGGGCGGCCGCAATCCGAGAACGCGTGCTGCACTAAGTGCGGCGGCAGGACGGCGAATTCGCTAGGGACGGTTTGTCGATGAACTCGTTCCTCGTGCCCTGAATCTTGAAGATTTTGTCCGCGCGCGCTTTTTCTGCTTTGGTGGGCGGGTCGTCGCGATTCCACTTCTTGAGTGTTTCCATCATGGCCGCATTCACCGCGAAGCCGTGCTCTTTGCACATGTAGAGGATAGATCGGGCAAGGTTGCCCCGGACAATCGATCGGGGTTCGACCAAATTATCCTCGAGCTGAAACCGGCACGTAAAATCGCGGCCATTTACATCTATCTCGCGATTATCACTGCCCGGTATCTCACCGAACAGACGTTTGCCACGCGCCGAGTTCAAGTTCTTATATGCAGGCCAGAGGTTATGCAGTTCTCCCTCAGCGTGGTTGAAGCGTGTTCGTATCTTTGAGCTCCGGTGGACACGGAAGTCGGCACGGTTAGCACAGCCGAATTGATCGGCCATCCAGTCGGCGGCATACGCGTGTTCCATGCTTAACCAATTGGCTGGGCGCTTTGGATTGTTCGCGTTCACGCTAAGGCGGAGCCCGCAGTAGATGTCGGTCGAATCCTGGGCGCTCGCCCCGACATATACCCGTATAGTTGCCGCCCCGAAGACGCGTGGCAGACGGTCCTTGTCGATGACATCCCCGATGGTCGCATAGAGTACCGACGAGGTGCCGTTCAGGGCGACACCGCGCAGGGGCAGCAGCAGGTATGCCGCAACGTCTGGCAGCACTAGCATCAGCAAGATGCCGACGCCAGTGCCGATCTCGGTAAGGACTACGGTGCGCACAATGCCGAAGCGCTCGGCAAGAAGCCCGCAGGCGAGTTTGCCGGCCATGCCGCCGATCAGGATCAGGGGCACCGACAGCGCGGCCCATCCGGCGGGCAAGTTTTTCGCAAGCATCAGGAATGCAATGAAGGTCAGAAAACCCGTGCGGGCACTGGTATCGATCGCTTGGATCAGGCACAAGGCTGTAAACCCAGCGCGATTCTTCACTCCCCAGCCGACGTGAGCGGGGTACGTGTTCGGCGTGGCTATAGGCTCACTGCGGCCAGCCGCAGGGTCCAGCGCGACGAGAATTATGAGCGCACACGCGAGAGCAAACGCGCCGTATGCGGTGATGGGTGCGCTCCCTTGATGAGCGCGCCCGTGGGCACCACGCAATCGGTCGATGTCGACGTGCGTGTGATATCCGCACCGCAACTTGGAACAGCGTATTGCCGAGCAAGGATTTCGCGAAGACTTGTACCATCGGCTGAACGTCGTATCGATCGCCACCCCCGCCGATCGGCGCGAAGACATCGTGCCCTTATCGATTCACTTTCTCACGCAAATGGCGGCACGCTATGGCAACGACATCAGCGGCTTTGCATCCGAAGCGCTGGAGCAAGTGGTGAGCGCTCCTTGGCCCGGGAACGTGCGCCAATTGCAGAACGCGGTGGAACAGGCGGTCGCGCTTGCGACCGGCGGCGTGATTCCAGCGTCATTGCTGCAAAATGCCATCAACAATCAGTCAAGCGCTCTCACCTCGCTGGATGAGGCCAAACATTCATTTGAACGCGATTATCTCGTGCGAATCTTGAAGATCACGCGGGGCAACGTCGCATGCGCGGGCAAGCTGGCACAACGCAACCGCACTGAGTTCTACAAGCTGCTTGATCGCTATCAGATCGATCCGAAGCTGTTCAAAGCTGAAGAGAGCCGAGCCGCGGGTCGCCGTGGCTTGAGTTTTTGCGCCGGGAATGACTGTTTTGTTTCGGCGCTATAACGACTCCGGCGATCAAGGCTGAGCTTGCTGTCGCTGCTTTACGACAAGAAAAATCCGCATCAATCAATGTGTTGCTCTAGGCGGGCTAAATAGTGTCGGGTATCGACTACAGGCGCGCGGTGTTTTCACCCTCGCGCAGCCAGGGACAGGATGCAAATCCCTTTTGTTATCAAGGTTAATATTTTTCTGGCACGGGGGTTGCTAAGACCCGAAGAGGGAGACGGTGCAAGCCGCTCGATTAACGCCTCCAGAAATTGGCAGTCGAATGAGAAAACAGGCAGTCGAATGAGAAAACAAAGACACGAAACATTTGTCGTCACCACCACCAACCGGTAGCACCTTTCCAACCAATGAAAAAGGGGAATCAAATGCACGGACTGAAACTCGGATTGACCGCGGCGGCTATCTCGGCGCTCGTTGCTGCACCCGCTTTTGCCCAGACCCAGTTGCCCTCGGCCAAGGCAACGTTCGCCTATAACCCCCTGATCGCGTTACAGACGGACTGCAGGAGCCCGGGCTGCAGCGCGGACAGCGACTGGCAAATTGTTCTCAGGCAGCAGCTGAAGCTGGCGAATCAGAAGGACCTGTTCCTCGGCGTTTCGCTGCAATCGGGCATTGTTACCGACACGACGGTAAAGAGCCTGAACGGTTCGGACGATACGGCCGAAGCGCGCGCCACCATTCGCGTACGCGTGAAGCTCACCGCGCCGGACGGAACAGTTTCCTACGCCGAACCCAGGACCGGCGTCGATGCGAACAACAACGTAGGCGACGGCATTGTGTTCGCGGACCGGATTCAGACGCTGCGGGCCCGCTTTTCGGGTCTCAACTGCACGGCGAACTTGCTCGCAGGCGGCGTGGTCACTTGCGCCACCCCGGAAGAGCTGCAGCTCATCCTGAAGACTTTGAACGCCAATGCCTTCAACTTTGTGGCACCGAATTGCGTCTCGGGCGTGTATACGATCGACGTGCAGGCGAGAACCTCCGCGAACGTCTCATCGATCGGCACCAATGGGTCACTTGGCGCAGCCAACGCGTTCATCGGCGCGGGCTCGATGTCGGTGGAAGAAACGCGCATGATCAAAGGCAATACCGGCACAACGCTCGCGTTTTAACGATCCCGTTTGACGAAGCGATCGATCCTATGGTGCGGGCCGCGTGGATTACTCTCTGCTGGCTTTCTCGACCAGGAGACCAGAAGAGGAACCCCGCGGCCCATAGGAACGAAGATAACGCATCAGCGCCGGTGTTGTACATGGCGCTCGTCCAGCAATTGGATGACCGGATCGGCTACGCCAGCCGGAAATAGGACGCGATAGACGTGCTTCTGGTCAATTACGGCAAGAGCCTGCGCGCGATCCTGATCGCGATCATCGTCGCGTGCTCGCTGTGGATCGGCTATGTGGCCGCGTGGAACACGGATGCTTCGGTCGCGCAGCAGCAACCGGCCGCGCAGCGGGTGACACTGCATGAGATGCGGCTTGCTCCTGAAGTTACCGGGACCGGCGGCGACCTCGTCGACAGGACGGCGCAGCCGCTATTCGATGCCTCGCGCTGTCCCCCGCCAAGCGCAACGGCTACGGAGTCGGCGAAATCGAGCGCCCGGGCGTCCGGGCAAGCGAGTGAACCGGGTGCGCTGCCCCCGATAACGCCGCTCGTGCGCGCCGCTGCCACGCCCGCTCCGTGTCCGTCGGCCATCTGGCCCTTCTAATCCTATGTCACCAAGTGCGGTGAGAACGTTCAGATTAGGGCTGTTGTAGCCTCGTCCTCCTCCAGAGTGCGCCAGTTCTACGCATGGTATCTGCGCGCCTTAGAGGCCAATGCCACACCGGAGTTGGTGGACTACCGTCGTTGCAGGAAGATTTGTCGCCAAACGTCTTCGCGCGCCTGGCACCGCGTCATGGTCCATCATGCTATCCAATGGAAGGTGAACCCTTATGCACACCTGGATACGTACCTCACCCCGGCTGAGGTCGAGGCTGCCTTACGGCTGCCTATGCGTTCCAGGGAACAAGTCGATTACATTATTGCCGCGGCGGACGAGCACGATGCCTGCGATGACGAATTGCGAAGCTTGGTCTATAAGCTGTTCGGGGTGAGCATGGACGGCGATGCCAAGACAGCGGCCACACGCAATCTACAGACCAGTGTCGCTTTTGGACGAGCGCTCGGTTGAGGCGATCACCCCCACCATCCAACTGCATGCTGCACACCGCCGGTCACGCAATCACTTTGCAGCCGTTGACGACCTTTTCCTTTTCTCCGATCGAGATGCATTCAACCGTGGTCCGCGCTTCCCTGGCGCGACGGATATCATCAGCAAATGCGACAAGTCCCAAGCGCCGGAAACGGGATCGCGTTTTGCTCCGATGATTCGACCGGTGTTAAGAAGAACGCTCGCGCGCGGGCAACGGCACGACTTTGTACTTCTCCCCGCGCTCCAGCGCCTGCAGCAGATCGGCCCACACGCCAAGCGCGTGCTTGCGCTCTTCGAAATGCGAATGCCGGTCGTAGGTTCCCTCGACGCCCCTGATCGCGTGATTGAGGCAGCGTTCTGCAATATGGGGCGGCACGCCGAGCGACGACAGTTCCGAGCGCATGGTGCGCCTGAAATCGTGCACCGCGAAATGCTCCAGCCCGTGCGCGAGGCTGCTCAGTGCCACGTTCAGGGTGTCGGGCGAGACGTGCGGAAAGCGCTTCGTCGCGCGTCTGGCCGGGAATACGTGGGGGCTGCCGCAGGCGCGGACTTTCAGTTCGTTCAGCCATTCGACCACGGGAGGAGCGAGGGGAATGTCGATCGGCTTGGACGACTTTCAGAGGGACAATAGGCAGGAAAGCGACCGGTTCGGACGCTGCCGGACCGGTTTGGATGTCACTCGATGTTCTGGATCTGCTCGCGCATCTGCTCGATCAGGAGCTTTAGTTCGATCGCGGTTTCCGAGACGTCCTTCGACACCGACTTCGAACCCAGCGTATTCGCCTCGCGGTTGAGTTCCTGCATGATGAAGTCCAGGCGCTTGCCCGCCGCGCCACCGGCGTCGAGCACGCGCCGCACCTCCTCTAGATGCGCCGACAACCGATTCAGCTCTTCGGCAACATCGACCCTGAGGGCGAACACGGCGATTTCCTGGCGAATGCGCTCCTCGTCATTGCCGGCCAGCGCCTCGCGCAGGCGCATAGCGAGCTTCTCCTGGTACGCGGCGATTGCGAGGGGCAGGAGCGGCGTGACCTTCTCCACCAGAGCCTGCATTTTGGCGATGCGCTCGAGTAGCATGTCCTTGAGCTTGGCCCCCTCGCGCAGGCGCGTCGCAGCGAGTTCGGCCAGTGCGTCCCGCATCAGCGCAAGGCACGGCTCGCGCAGATCGTCCGCCGCGATTCCGGTATCACCCAGCATGCCGGGCCAATGCAGCACTTCGCCGGCGTGAAGAGGCTGCGCCTCGGGCATCGCCGCGCGCACCTCGCCTTCGAGTTGTGCCAGCTGCGCCAGCAGCGCCGGGTTGAGCGTGAGCTGCCTGCCGGCAGCGGCCGGCGTGAAATTGACGCGGCAATCGAGCTTGCCGCGGTTGATCTTCGCGGCAATCAGTTCGCGCAAGCCCGGCTCGAACGCGCGCAATTCCTCGACGACGCGGAACTGGACGTCGAGAAAGCGGTTGTTGACGCTCTTTAACTCGAGAAACAGCGAACCCTGCGCAATTTCGCGCGTCAATGCCGCATAGCCGGTCATGCTTTGAATCATGTGAGTCCGTTCGAGAGTTGGTGAATGGTCACGTGCGCTTTACATTACACGCGCACGCCCTGAAAATGCCGTTGCGCCGCGACGCTTTGCGACCATCATAGCAGACGCGGTAACGCGATATTGCCCTTGCATGCCACAGCCGTGATCCGTAGTTCCACGAAATCTAGGAAGACCAGATGACCAGACCGAGCAAGCGCAACCCCGACGAGCTGCGCAAGATTAATATCACTCGCGGATATACAAAGCACGCCGAAGGCTCGGTGCTGGCGGAGTTCGGCGACACCAAGGTGCTGTGCACCGCCAGTGTGGAAGAGAAAGTGCCGGCGTTTCTCAAAGGGCGCAACCAGGGTTGGCTCACCGCCGAATACGGCATGCTGCCGCGCGCGACCAATACGCGCACCGAGCGCGAGGCGGCGCGCGGCAGGCAATCGGGCCGTACCCTGGAGATCCAGCGCCTGATCGGCCGCAGCCTGCGCGCGGTAGCCGACTTGTCGCTGCTGGGCGAGCGCACCATCAAGATCGATTGCGACGTGATCCAGGCAGATGGCGGTACCCGCACCGCCGGCATCACCGGCGCCTATGTGGCGACCCATGACGCAGTAACGCTGCTGCTAGAGCGCGGCCTCATTGCGGCATCGCCGCTACGCGATTTTGTCGCCGCGGTCTCGGTAGGGGTATATCAAGGCACGCCGGTACTCGACCTCGACTATGTCGAGGACTCGGCCTGCGATACCGACATGAACGTGGTGATGACCGGTTCGGGCGGATTTGTCGAAGTGCAGGGAACCGCTGAAGGCGCGCCATTCACGCGCAAGGAACTCGATGCGCTGCTCGGGCTTGCGCATAGCGGCATCGCACAGCTGGTGAGGAAGCAAAAAGAGGCGCTCGGCCTGCTCTAGCAGAGGTGGGCAAGTGAACCATAACCTGCCTCGTCATCGCGGCTCATGCCTATGTCAATTGCAGCTTCGGTTGATGAGCGTGAAGAAACCAGCGGTCGAGCACCACGTGACGCGTGAACCAGCGGTTGCCCAACAGCACCCCGGCTAGCATGTTGCGCACAAACCCCGCGCCCACTGTGTGCGCCGGTTCCGATTCGGGCCCGAAGCGCGCGCGTAGCCGTCCCGCGTAGGCTTGCAGGCACCGCGCGCTGTAGTCTCCCGCGGATTCGAGCACCGTGGCCGCGGCCATCAGACCCGACTCGATCGCCGGTCGGATACCTTCGCCGCTTTCCGGATAAGCAAGGCCGGCGGCGTCGCCGATGAGCAACACCCCGTCATCGACCAGTTTGCGCACGCCGTGTCCGTACATGAGATAGGCATGACCGTGAAACCGGTCCGGTATGTTGCGGGGGATTCTGCCGCATTGTGCAAGGAAGCCGCAGAAATCGCCAAGCGCATCGGCGAGACCCTGGCCGCCCTCGCGGCCCAATCCGATATTGAGGTAGCCGCCCTTGCGAAAGCACCAGCCGTATCCCTTGAGATCCGGGCAAAAATACAGTTCCGGAGTATCCGCGCGCACCCGGCATTCGGCCAGTTGCTGCGCATTCATCTCGAATTCGATTTCCTTCGCCGCCACTATGGGCTCGCCGGCGCCGAGGTTCGCGCCCAGATGCCGCGCCACCGGACAAAAATGCCCTCCCGCGCCTATAACCAGCGGGGTCGTGATGGCGCCATTGATCAGCCATTGGGTGCCGCGCTTTTCAAGCGATGCCAGCGCCTGACCCAGCCGCAGGCGCGCGCCCGAGCGCTCGAGCAGGTAGTGGTCGAACTCGCGCCGGCGTATGCCGAAGCTCACCGTCTCCTGGTAGCGAGTCTCGACGTCGCGGCCGTGGATCAGCCCCGTGCGGAAGGCCGCTATCGGCTGCAGCACGCGTCCCCTGGCATAGTCCTCGGCATCAAGTTCGAGCGCCTGCACAACGCAAGGCGTGATCCAGCCGGCACAGACTTTGTCGCGCGGAAAGTGCGCCTTGTCCAGCACCAGCACATCCAGGCCGCGCTGGCGCAACTTCCACGCGCAGGATGAACCCGCGGGGCCGCCACCAACGATGAGTGCGTCGCAGGTTTGCATCGTCCGGATTCAGGACGAATACAGATATTGCCTGGACCACGGAATCCGGTTTTCTCCGGATCGAGTAAAAGTCACCTGGAACAGTTGCATGGCTCCGGACTTGAATGCGGCAACGGAGCCGGCCAGATACAGGCGCCAGGCGCGCGCGAAGGCAGGATCGTACATCTGCGTTACGCGCTCGGTGGCAGCCTCGTAGCGCGCAAGCCAGTGCTCCAGCGTCTTGGCGTAGTGCAGGCGCAGGTTCTCCACATCCAGAACAGAAAAACCGAAAGGCTCGAAGATTTGCGTCATCTGCGACAAGCTGGGTGGACAGGCGCCCGGAAAAATATTGCGCTCTATCCAGGGCGTCATGGGGCTGGGGTAGTCCCGGCCGATGGAATGAATGAGCCCGCGGCCCGCGGCTTTGAGCCTTCGGTCTATGACCGCTCCCAGCTCCCGGTAATGGTCCGTCCCGACGTGTTCGAGCATGCCGACCGACGCGAAGACGTCGAATTCCCCGCTGATATTGCGATAGTCGTCCTCGACGAAGTGCACCCGGTCTTGCAGACCTTCACTGCGCGCGCGCTCGCGCGCGTAGACGATCTGCTCCTTCGATATGTTGTAGGCTCTTACCTGCACCCCGTAGAACTTGGCCATGTGCAGCGCGAGCGCGCCCCAGCCGCAGCCCGCCTCCACCACTGTTTCTCCCGGTGCAAGGCGCAGTTTCCGGCACACGTAGTCGAGCTTCGCCACCTGCGCCTCCTCCAATCCCATCGTCGGGCTGGGAAAATAGGCGCACGTGTATACCATCTCCCGATCAAGCCACAATTTGTAGAAATCGTTGCCTATGTCGTAGTGATGCTGGACATTGCGCCGCGCGCCCGATATCCCGTTGCGCCGCATGCCGTTGAACGGCGCCAACAGCTTTTGCCCGATTTGACCCTGCTCGGTCCGCGGCAGCGCGCGATAGATGGCCTCGAGACATTCGACCAGATCTCCGCGCACGTCGATGCGATCCGCCGTGTACATCTCGCCGAAGCCGAGCTCGGGGTTGGCGATGAGCTTGAGCATCGCGCCGCGGTCGCGTATCACGACCCGCGCGATCGGTGCCCGATCTGCGCACGCGATCTCCTGCCCGTCCCAAAGCACCAGCCGTAGCGGCGGATCACCGAGAGATTCCATCATCCGTGCCAGCAACAATTTTTCCGCCGCGAAGACTTTGTTGCCGAGAGTCTGCCTCCGGTCGGTTTGAGGCGACCCGCGAGTGGGTCGCCCGCCTGGCACATCGTCGTACGTACGGATTTGCTCTTGCGTCATGCTGGCCCCTCCTTTTAGCACGCTGCCGTCGCGGCAAATATCCTTGCATGCGGCCGCGCGGCCGTACAACCCTTGCGCGCCGCCGAGCGTTGCCGCCTGACGCGCTGTCTTCTTCCTGACTAGGCCGAGCCCACGTGCGTACCCCTAGGACGCGAACACCGGCGCCGCTACTTCGGCCGGGCATGGCTTATTGTTTCTGGCCTCGACCATCGTGGAAAAATCGAACAGATTCACGCGGCGAATATTCATTGCGTCGAGCTTGGTCTCGCCGAGGAACCGGTCGAGCGACAAGTTCGGGCGAAATCCGAGCTGTTTCGACAGCGGCGCAAGCAGGCTTTCGAGACGGCCGAGAAAAGGATTGCGGCTGTGAAAATGATTCACCATGTAGATCTGGCCGCCGGGTTTGCACACCCTGCGCATCTCGTTGACCAACTGCCCGGGATCGGGAACCACAGAGGCGACATACATGGCGACCACTTTGTCGAAGCTGTTATCCTCGAATTCCATGTTCTCGGCATCCATGAGCATCAGCCCGGCCACGCTCTCGAGCCCGCAGCGCGCCTGACGTGCGCGCGCGTGCTCAAGCATGTCGCTCGAAATATCGATGCCGATAATGCTGACGTTCTCCGGGTATAGCGGCAGGGAAAGCCCGGTGCCGACACCCACTTCCAAAATCCGCTCCCCCGCGCTGCAATTCATCCTGTCGACGATCGCCCTGCGACCAGGCTGAAACACCGCTCCGAAACAGACGTCGTAAAAGCGCGCATAGCGCCGGTAGGCCTGTTCTATCGCTCGAATATCCAAGGATATTCTCCTGGTTTTCGCTTCTTCGTTATTGCCGCTGCGACGCGTTGCGCAGGCATGCCGCACCTTGGCATTGCGCGTTGAGCATACCTCGCCGCGCTTCGCCACGCTTGATATTAGTCACCTGAGGTGCCGCGTTCAAGCCCCCAGCGGTGCGAATACTGTAAATACCCTAAGGTTTGTCGATATTTAGCACATGAGCGGTGAATGTCAACCGACCCCAGCGCCATCAAGCGCCGGAATGGCATTGCCGCCCCCCGCCCGAGTCATGAAAATGCGCGATGCTGCATGCGCGCCTGTAGTTTAGCGCAAGAACACTTTCACGCGGCGCGAGCCCGGGCGTCAGCCGCTCAGAGGTTTGGCGCCTCGTCCCGGAGTAGACCTATTTCAAATGAGGGGATACATCCCCTCATACTCCCCTATATCAGGGGCCATTTCGGTAATTCTGAAATGGCCTCTTAGAGCTCATTTCAAAATGAGGGGATACATCCCCTCATACTCCCCTATATCAGGGGCCATTTCGGTAATTCTGAAATGGCCTCTTAGTCTTTGCTCAGGCGCCGCCTCTGCCAACGCTAGTGCGAAGTACGCTGCCACAGCGCATGATATTCGTCCAGCAGTTCGCTTATGCCCTGTCCGATCCTCGAATAGGCTTCGTCGGGCAGGTTCGCGAGCGATACGCGCACCGACATCTGCGGCGCATCGAAGCCGCCGCCGTCGAGCAGCACGATCCCCTTTCGCTGCGCCAGCCGCACCACGAAGTCGATGGGCGGGAAACTCGCCTTGAGCCAGGCGACGAACGCTTCGCCATGGCGGCTCGCGGCCAGCGCGGGAATATCGATCGTGGCGTAGTAGGACGTGCAGTGCGCATCCGAGGGCAGCGGGATACCCGCGCTGGCGTGAAGCGCCTCGAAGCGCCGCCGCACGATGGCGCGCGCGCAAAGCGTATAGCGCCGCGCCTCGTCTGCGAGGACGTGCAAGGCGCAAAGCGCCATCTGCGCCTGCTGCGGCGTCGACAGGCCGGCGGTGTGGTTGAAACCGACGCGTCGACTGTCGGCGACAAGGCGGTCGATGAACTTCAGGCGGCACGGATCGACTGCGATGCTTTGATAGCGCTTGCGGAACAGGGCCTGACTCGTTGCCGGCATGGCGCAAATGCGCCGATCGAGAACGTTATCCTGATGCAGCGCGATCACGCCAAGGCGCCAGCCTGTCGTCCCCCAGAACTTGGAGCACGAGTAGAGCAACACCGTGTTGTGCGGGATCAGGGCGGCCAGCGACACAAAATGGGGCACGAACGTGGCATATACGTCGTCAGTGATTACCACCAGGTCGGGTCGACCCGCATCGACGATGTGCGCGAGCGCGTCGAGCGTGCGCTGATCGAGACTTCGCCCGGTCGGATTCGAAGGGTTCACCAGCAGCAGCGCCTTGATGCGGGGATCGCGCAGCTTGGCCAATTCCGCCTCGGGGTAATGCCAGCCGCGCTCTTCGTCCTGCTTGATCCTGATTTCGACCAGCTCGTAATCGTTGAGCAGCGGCAGTTCGAGATACGGCGTGAAGATCGGCGTGCCCAGCGCAATCGCGTCCCCCTTGGCGAGCAGCCTGGATTCGAACAAGCTGTCAACCAGGTATGCCACGCCTGCCGTTGCTCCCTCTACCGCGAACAGGTCGAAGCGGTCGTCGCCGCAGGGCGCGAGCAGCTCCTGCATGAGAAACGCACGCACGATGCGCTCGGCGAGCGGCAGCATGCGCGGCGGCGTGGGATAGTGGTCGCCGAGTACCGCCCCAGCGAATTCCTGCAGCAACGCCTCGCGCGCGATATCCAGGCTGCGCGTAGCGTGGTCGAGGCAGCGTTGCAGGAATTCAATGCCCGGGGCGCCGGCTTGGCGTGCCGCGAACTGGACAAAGCGCGGCTCGAGCTCAGGCGGCAAGCGCGCGTGCGTCAGCTGCAACGCGCCTCACGCGCTGGATGCACATGTGCCTTAAGAGAGCATAATGGGCAGTCCGATTCGTGTACTGTCTTCTTTCGCAGCCCGGAATTAGTATTCAAGCGACCGCATGATGCGCCAAACATGAAACCGAGCATGCGCGCCATGATTCTCGATCGGCCGGGACTGCCGCTGCGCCTGGCAGAGCTGCCGCTGCCTCTACCGGGCGCGGACACTATCCTGATCGAAGTCGAGGCTTGCGGCGTCTGCCGCACCGACCTGCACCTGGTCGACGGCGAACTGCCGCACCCAGTGCTGCCCATCATCCCGGGACACGAAATCGTCGGCCGCGTCAAAGCGCTGGGCAGCGGCGTCGCCGGTTTTCGTCTCGGCGAGCGCGTCGGCGTTCCGTGGCTGGGCTGGACCTGCGGCCAGTGCAGGTTCTGCGCCGCGGGGCGCGAGAACCTGTGCGACGAAGCGCGTTTCACCGGCTATCAGATTCAGGGCGGCTACGCCGAATACACGCTGGCCGACGCGCGCTACTGTTTCTCGCTGCCCGATGCCGACGAACCGGCGGCATTGGCGCCGCTCCTGTGCGCCGGGCTGATCGGCTACCGCGCCCTGTCCATGGCCGCGGGCGCGCGCCGGCTGGGCATCTACGGTTTCGGCGCGGCGGCGCACATCGTGGCGCAAGTCGCGAGATTCCAGGGACGCGAGTTCTATGCCTTCACGCGTGCAGGCGACGCAGCGAGCCAGGAGTTCGCTCGCAGCCTGGGTGCCGCCTGGGCGGGCAGCGCCGACGCCATTCCGCCTTGCGCGCTCGACGCCGCTCTGATCTTCGCCCCGGCTGGGCAACTGGTGCCTCAGGCGTTGCGCCACCTCAACAAAGGCGGCTGCGTCGTCTGTGCAGGCATCCACATGAGCGACATACCCGCGTTTCCGTATTCGATACTCTGGGGCGAGCGCGTAATCCGTTCGGTTGCCAACCTGACGCGGCGCGACGGCGATGAGTTTCTAAGGCTCGCACCGCAGGTGCCGGTGCGCACCGAGGTGCAGGCGTTCCCGCTGGAACATGCCAACGACGCGCTCGAGCGCCTGCGCCGCGGCGAACTCCAGGGCGCTGCGGTGCTCGTGATGCGCCCCTGAGGACTGCCGCGTATGACGAACGCCCGCGGCGTTCTCGCATGGCCGATCGCCGCGTCACCATGTGCATCAAGCCCGCGGCTGACACACGGTAAAATGCTTGCATGAAAAAAATAGTCATCGCTTCCAACAACGCCGGCAAACTGCGCGAAATCCAGGCGATACTCGCGCCGTTGGGCTGCGAGGTTCTGACTCAGGCCGCATTGGGGATTGCCGAAACCGAGGAGCCGCACCTCACTTTCGTCGAGAACGCGCTCGCCAAAGCGCGCCACGCGGCCGCGCGCTCGGGCGTGCCTGCTCTCGCCGACGATTCGGGCATCTGCGTGCCTGCACTCGCGGGTGAGCCCGGCGTGCACTCGGCGCGCTACGCGGGCGAGCCGAAATCGGACGCGCGCAACAACCAGAGGCTCGTAGCCGAACTCGAGCGCGCGCTCGATCGCCGCGCCTATTACTACTGCGCCATGGTGCTGGTGCGCCATGCAGCCGATCCGCAGCCGCTGATCGGCGAGGGCTGCTGGTGGGGCGAAGTGACGCCTGAGCCGCGCGGGGCGCGCGGCTTCGGCTACGACCCGCATTTCCTGCTGCCTGAGCTCGGCAAGACCGCTGCCGAGCTCGACCCCGAGCACAAGAACCGCATCTCGCACCGCGGCCAGGCGCTCGCCGCGCTCGTCGCGAAACTGCGCGCCTTCCCCTAACACAGAACATGAAGCCGGTTGCCGTCGCCGCCGACCCGCTCGGCATCAGGCTGCGCACATTGCCGCCGCTCGCGCTGTATGTGCACATACCCTGGTGCGTGCGCAAGTGCCCGTATTGCGATTTCAACTCGCACGAGGCGCGCGGCGAAGTGCCCGAACAGGACTACGTAGAGGCATTGATCGATGACCTCGAATTCGCGCTGCCGCAGATCTGGGGCCGGCGCGTGTACTCGGTGTTCTTCGGCGGCGGCACGCCGAGCCTGTTTTCCGCGCGCGCGATCGACGCGCTGCTCGCGGCATTCCGTGCACGGCTCAACCTCATGGCGGACGCTGAAATCACGCTCGAAGCCAATCCCGGCACGTTCGAAGCGGCCAAATTTCGCGACTACCGCAGCGCGGGCGTAAATCGCCTGTCTATCGGCATCCAGAGCTTCAATCCCGCGCACCTCGCGGCGCTGGGCCGCATCCACAATGGCGAAGAGGCGCGTCGCGCAATCGGCATCGCGCAGGCGCATTTCGACAACATCAACCTCGATCTGATGTACGCACTGCCGCGCCAGACGCTCGCACAAGCCGGGGAGGACATAAGCGCAGCGCTCGGGCATGGCACGGCGCACCTCTCGGCGTATCACCTCACGCTGGAACCGAATACGCTTTTCTACCGCCACCCGCCGCCGCTGCCGGATAGCGAGCTCGCCGCCGACATGCAGGAGATGATAGAGGAGCGCCTCGCCGGCGGCGGTTACGTCAACTACGAAACCTCGGCCTTCGCCAGGCCGTCGCGCGAATGCCGGCACAATCTCAATTACTGGCGCTTCGGCGATTACCTCGGCATAGGTGCAGGCGCCCATTCCAAGCTTTCGTTTCCCGAGCGCGTCTTGCGCCAGATGCGCTACAAGCAGCCGCGCGCATACCTCGAGCGCGCCGCCGCCGGCGCGCCGATACAGGAAGAGCACGCGCTGTCGCGCAAGGATCTGGCATTCGAATTCATGATGAACGCGCTGCGCCTGAGCGGCGGTTTCGAGGCAGCGCTGTTCGCCGAGCGCACGGGCCTGCCGCTGACCGCGGTGGAGCGACCCTTGCAGGAAGCCCATGAGCGTGGTCTGATAACGCGTGATCATGCGCGCATTGCACCGACCAAGCTCGGCCAGCGGTTCTTGAACGATCTGCTGCAGCTGTTCCTGCCGCGGGGCGGGGCAGGCTGAAGCGCCGGCTCATTAGGTAACCATGATGTGGTAACGGACCGTCAACCCGCACCCAAGGGAGAAAAAAATGAACTGGACCGCACTGATAATTCTTCTTCTGATCCTCGTGGCGCCATTCGTCTGGGCCATAGCGGTCTACAACGGCCTCGTCGCGCTCAGAAACCGCTTCAAGAATGCCTTCGCGCAAATCGACGTGCAGCTCAAGCGCCGTTATGACCTGATACCCAACCTAGTGCAGACGGCCAAGGGCTATATGGCACACGAGCGGCAAACGCTCGAGGCGGTGATCGCGGCGCGAAACAGCGCCGCGAGCGCCAATCAGCGTGCCGCGGCCAATCCTGCCGACGGCGCGGCGATACAGGGCCTCGCCACGGCCGAGGCCGGGCTCGCCGGCGCGCTCGGACGGCTTTTCGCCGTGTCCGAGGCCTATCCCGATCTCAAGGCGAATCAGAACATGATGCAATTGACGGAAGAACTCACCAGCACCGAAAACAAGATCGCGTTCGCGCGCCAGGCGTTCAACGACGCGGTGATGAGCTACAACACGCGTATCGAGTCGTTTCCGGACAACGTCATCGTCGGCATGTTTCAGTTCAAGAGCGCCGAACTGCTGCAGGCGACCGAATCGGCGGAGGAGCGCAAAGCGCCCAAGGTCTCCTTCAGCTAAGAGGCCATAACAAAAGTCATATGGCCTGGTTTAGGGGAGCACGAGGGGATGTATCCCCTCGTTTTGTTACAGACTCTAGGCGCGCTCCAGCGGGAGCGCGGGCGACCGGGCGGTGAATTTCTTCGAGCAACAGGACGCGGCGCGGCGCAATACCCGCCGCCTGATCGTGCTGTTCCTCTTCGCCGTGGCGGCGATCGTCGTTGCAGTGAATATCGTCGCCGCCTTCGCATTGATCAGCCTGTCTTTGGATGAGCTCATCGGCGGCGGTCGAGACATGGGGCTCTTCTACGCATTCGTGACGATTGCCACCCTGGCGCTGATCGCGGGCGGCAGCGTGTACCAGAGCATGAGCCTTTCGGGCGGCGGAGCGGCGCTCGCACGCATGATGGGGGCGCGGCCGGTGGCGCGCGCGAGCAGCGATCCGGCCGAGCGCAGGCTGCTCAACGTGGTCGAGGAGATGGCGATCGCCTCGGGCACCTCTGTGCCGCAAGTCTTCGTGATGGATGACCAAGCCTCGATCAACGCGTTCGCCGCCGGCCATTCACCCAACCAGGCGGCAGTGGTGGTCACGCGCGGCACGCTGGAGAAGCTGAACCGCGACGAATTGCAGGGGGTGATAGGGCACGAGTACAGCCATATCCTGAATGGCGACATGCGCCTGAATCTGCGCCTGATGGGCGTGCTGGGCGGAATACTCCTCCTCGCCACGCTCGGACGCATGCTCGCGCGCTCATCCTCGCGCCGCGACAGCAAAGGTTCCTCCTTGGTTCTGCTGGGCATCGGCTTGCTCGCGGTAGGCTATATCGGCGTCTTCTTCGGGCGGCTGATCCAGGCGGGCGTTTCGCGCCAGCGCGAGTTCCTCGCCGATGCGTCTTCGGTGCAGTTCACGCGCAATCCCGACGGCATTGGCGGGGCGCTCGCGAAAATCAGCCGGAGCGGATCGCGCGTCGACCATCCGCGCACGACGGAGGCGAGCCACATGTTCTTCGGCCAGGCGCTCGCCGCGGATTTCGCCGACTTCTTTCCCGACTTGCTGGCGACGCATCCTCCGGTTGCGGAGCGGCTCACGCGCATCTACGGCCGGCCCGTGGCGGCAAGCGACATTGTGGCGCGCTCGGCAATCCCAGCGGATGCGCCGCGGGCACTAGCGGGATCGAGCGCATTCGGCCGCAGCGCGGGCCGGCGCAGCGACGGCGCGTCGGCGGGAATGAAGGCGGCTGCCGGCGCGGTGCTCGCCGCGGTTGGCGATGTTTCGACTGGGCACGTCGATTACGCCGCCACGCTGCTTGACTCGCTGCCCGAGTCAGTGCGCGATCTCACGCGCACGGTCGAGGGCGCGAAGCAGGCGATGCTGGGCCTCGCGTTCGCGCTTGAGGGCCCGGTCAGGAAAGCGCAGAGCGACCTCTTGCGCTTGGGGCGCGAAAACCCCGAGGCGGTGGCGAAGACTGCGGCCGCGGTGCAGGGCCTCGCCAAGACCGCGCGGCTGCCGCTCATCGCGCTCGCCGCGCCGACGCTGAAGACCCTCGCGCCGCCTGAGCGCGCGTCGTTCCTCGCGCTGCTAAGACAACTGATCGAGGCCGATAGGCGCGTCACACTGGAAGAATTCGTACTCGCGACATTGCTCGAGGCCACGCTCGGCGAGCGCGCCGGTCGCGCGGTACCCGCGCGCTATCGCTCGCTCGAGCCGCTCGCCGAAGACGCGCGGCTGGTCTTGTCCTTGATCGCGCATGCGACCAACGGCGATGCCGCCACCTCTTTCGCTGCGGGTGTGAAGGAGCTCAGACTCCCGCTCACGCCGATCGAAGCGCGTGCGATCAGTCTTGTCGCGGTGAAAGCCGCGCTTGCCCGGCTCAATCAGCTTGCGCCGATGCAAAAGCCGCGGCTGGTGAAGGCGTTGGTACAATGCGCGCTCGCAGACGCGCACCTGTCAGTGACCGATGCCGAATTACTGCGCGCGATATGTTGCGCGCTCGATTCGCCGCTGCCCCCCTTTCTTGAAGCCATGCCCTACGCCGCCTGATCGAGCGGCTGCCGTATCAGATCACACTGCTGCCGCACTGATCGATCGTGCGGCGCAGCCTGACTTGTGACTACTTATCAAGCCACACGTCTTCCATGCGATGGTGCGTGTAGTTGCCGTTCGTCGACTTGACGTAGCCCTTCACGTACGGCTGCCGGCATACGGTGTGCATTGTCTGGTACAGGGTCGGCTTGGCGACGTCCTGCTGTAGCTTCATCTCGATTTCCTGAATGAGCTGCTTGCGTTTGCGCGCATCGACGGTCGCGGACTGCTCCTCGATCTTGGCTCCGATTTCTGGATTGCAGTAATGCGTGTAGTTGCGTACGGACGCGCAATGGTACTGTTCGTAGAACACGACATCCGGATCATCGAATGCCACGCCAGTCGTGTCGAAGGCGAGTGCGTACGCACCCTTGATCATCACGCCCGAGAACATCGCGTAATCCTTCTGCTCGATTTCCCCATCGATATAGATGGTGCGCAATTGATCTGAGAGAAGCGCGGCGCCCACCAAGATTGACTGGCGCACGACGTAGCTCGTCTTGAGCCTGTTGTTGGGCCCATACCCCAATTCCTTCATCAGCTTGCGCGCTTGCGTCCGATTGCTTTCGACGTCCTTGCCGTATCCGGGCAGCTTCTCGATCTGTTCGGGCGTGAGGCCCCAAACACCGTGCGGGGGCGACATCATGATGCCACCGAGAACGGCGTTGCCCTGCTGAGCTCTCACGAATGCCCTACGGTCGAGTGCGAGGGAAATGGCACGGCGGAGCTTGACGTTGTCAAACGGCGGCGCCTTGTGATTGATCAACAAAGAGGCAGTCACATTGGCCGCAGTGGTCTCGCAGTCTGCTTTGGGCGCCTGCACCTTGATGTCTCCGAGGTTAGCCATGGTCACGTCGTTGGTTCCCGTTACGTCGAAGCCCCCGGTCACGAACGTCAGCAGCCGCGTGGCCAGGCTAGGCATAATGCGGTATTCGATGGCGTCGAGGTATGGCCGCCCCGGTTTCCAGTAGTCGCGATTCTTAACCAGCCGTATTACGTCGTGCGGCTTGAACTCCACAAGCTTGAACGGGCCGGTTCCGATCGGCTTCTGACGCATCGCGCGCCCATCGATATGACAAGGGTAGACCGACGAATAACCGTTCGCGAGGAAAGACAAAAAGGCAGGTTGCGGGCGCGCGAGCGTGAATCGCACCTCGTAGGGCCCGAGAACGGAAACGTCCTTGAGATTGCCATACCACTCCTTGTGCGAATTCTTGCGCCAGTTGGAAGTCCTTTTCTCCGTTATCATGTCCCAGGTGCACTTGACATCGGCGCTGGTGAAGGGCTTGCCGTCATGCCACTTGACCCCTTCGCGCAGCTTGAGCGTAAGCACCAAGTTGTCGGGGCTCCAGGACCACTCGGTGGCAAGATCCGGTCTGATCGTCTCTGGGCGCGGGGTCTTATCAAGCTGATCGTAGATGACGAGATTGTTGAACACCGGCATGAAGGGCCGCAGCACGCCGATGGATGATTCCTCGAGCAAGGATGCGCTCGTCGGTGTCCCCCCCAAAGGCACCCGCAGGGTGCCGCCCGGCTTCTGTGCCATGGCCGCAGCTGCAAGCGACATGATGACGATCAGTACAAGCGCGCGGGAATGTGTATACGTGCATTTCATGGTTCTCCTCCTTCTGGCTATTTTCCTTCCCACGGTTGCCGCGGCACGCTGCAAGTTCGGTCGTGACGCCGCACTGCACCGACGCGGCAACACCGATTCATCGTACCGCAAAACTGCCCTAAGAGCGGGACGCCAGTAGAGCGAGCGCCGATTCACGCGCGCGTTGCCGCAACAGGCCAGTACATCGCGTATGCGCAGTGCAGCCGAATTCCCGCTTGGCAGCGTAAGCCTTCCCGTTTACTATCGCTCTAGCTGATAGGAGCGAACGAGAACGCAGGCAGCAAGGCTAGCGGTCCGCCGTCTGATTTGTCGGCCAAACTGAACCAAGAGGAGAGGGTTAGATGAGCAAGGTTACGATCGATGTTCTTCGAACAAAGAAAGAGCGCGGCGAAAAGGTCACGCGCGTGGTTCTTTGGGACTACCCCATGGCGCGCCTGGCCGACCGGGCGGGCGTGGACATGATTTTGGTTGGCGATTCTGTGGGCATGTGCGTGCTCGGCTACCCCAACACGCTGCCGGTGACCATGGATGAAATGGTCCATCATTGCCGCGCGGTCACGCGCGGCCGCGAGCGCTGCCTGGTGGTGGGAGATCTGCCGTTCATGTCTTATGAATACAGCGTTCAAGACGCGGTCAAGAACGCCGGCAGGCTGGTGAAGGAAGCAGGCGTCGATGCGATCAAGTTGGAAGGCGGTGTCGATGTCGCCGAAGCGGCGCGAGCCATATGCCGGGCTGGAATTCCGGTACACGGCCATATCGGGCTCACCCCGCAGAAGATCAAGCAGCTCGGCGGATTCAGGACCCAGGGCAAGAATCTGGAATCCGCAGTCAAAGTCTTCAAAGACGCCGTCGCGCTCGCCCAGGCCGGCTGTTTCGCAATCACAGTCGAATGCGTGCCGCCGATCCTCGGGAAGATGCTGAGCCAGCGTTTGCAGTCGACCATTATCGTCGGCGTCGGTGCCGGGCCGGATTGTGACGGTCAGAGCGTCAACCTGTACGACCTGATCGGCCTCACGCAAGGCATCGTACCCAAGTTCGCCAAGCGCTATGCCGCCGTGGCGGAAGTCGTCGAGCAGAGCATCGCCGCGTTTTGCAAGGAAACAAACGAGCACGTCTATCCCAATGAGTCCCAGTGTTACAACATCGAGGAAGAGGCAAGCGAAGCGATTCGCAAAGCGCTGGAGGCCGAGAAGCTGGTATGAACGCGGCTGCATCGGCTGCAAACCGCTGCGCAGAATACGAGGGGATGCATCCCCGCATTTCGAAATCAACTTATGGAAATGAAACCATGACTATGACGGACAAAGATCTGCTCGCGCGCTGCGCCAAGATAGCTGCGAGTACCTGGTCGGACGCACTCGATACGGTAGGCATAGACGGCGTGGTGCAAGGCATCCCGCGCCGTAGCGGCAAAGGCAGGATAGCCGGCTTCGCCACCACGGCGCGCCACGTATGCGGCAGCTACGGCGACTTCGATCGCGCGGATTTCGCGGTAGGCAAGCTGGTCGCAGCCACCGGGCCCGACAAGGTGCTGATGGTGGATGCGGCTGGCTCGGTCATTTCGACTTTTGGCGGAATAGCGTCCCTCGCAGCGTCGCTGCGCGGGGCGACAGCGGTGGTGATCGACGGCGGTTGCCGCGACGTCGATGAGATTCAGGCGGCCGGCTTGTGGCTTGCAGCCCGCTGGGTGACCCCGGTGACCGGCAAGACGCGCCTCTACCTGCAGTCGCAAGGCAAGCCGGTATCGGTGGGCGGAGTGCGCGTGAGCGAAGGCGATCTCGTGATCGGTGACGACACCGGCATCGTCGTCGTGCCGCGCAGCGAGCTCGAGCGCGTGCTGGCGGAAGCCGAGGCCATGGTCGAAGTCGACGATGCGGTCGAAAAAGGCGTGAGGGCAGGCAAGACCTTCAGCGAATCGGCCGCCGCCGCGAATTACATTCCAGAGAAGTGATCGACCCCGTCAAGTCCTGACAAAAATAATGTCCCACACACCGTGGCCGAGCTTGAGGCCGCGGTTTTCGAACTTGGTCAGCGGACGGTAGTCCGGACGCGGCGCGAAGCCTGATGCGGTGTTCTCGAGGCTAGTCTCGGCGGCGAACACCGCGAGTATCTGCTCGGCATACTCCTGCCAATCGGTGGCGGCATGCACGTATGCCCCCGGCGCGAGACGCGAGGCGAGCAAGCGCACAAAATCGGGTTGGATCAGCCGGCGCTTGTGGTGGCGCTTTTTCGGCCAGGGATCGGGGAAAAAGATATGCGCACCGGCAAGCGACGCGGGCGCAATCAAGTGTTCGAGCACTTCGACTGCGTCGTGCTGGACGATGCGCAGGTTACTAAGTCCAAGCTCGGCGATGAGCTTCAGCAAACCGCCCACCCCCGGCGTATGCACTTCGACGGCGAGGTAATTAATCTGCGGCTGCGCCTGCGCTATCGCCGCAGTGGTCTCGCCCATGCCGAAGCCGATCTCGATAATCGTCGGCGCGCGCCGGCCGAAAACGCGCTCTAAATCGAGTGCGCCGCTCGCATAGGGTATGCCGTATACGCTCTGCAACGTATCGACGGCGCGCCGCTGCGCGTTCGACACGCGCCCCTGGCGCAGCACGTAGCTGCGTATCGGCGGATGCGGGGATAGTGGCATCGGATGAGTTGCCCGGTGCCCGGGCGGGGCGCGCTCGGCCCTAGGCGGCCTTGCCGATGATGCCGCTGGTGGGCGAACTCGGTGCGGCCGAGTAGAGTTTCTTCGGCATGCGCCCGGCCAGATAGGCCTCGCGCCCGGCCTCGACGGCTTTTCGCATCGCCTGTGCCATCAGCACCGGATTCTTCGCCCCGGCTATTGCGGTGTTCATCAGCACGCCCTCGCAACCCAGTTCCATCGCGATGGCCGCATCCGACGCGGTGCCCACGCCCGCATCGACGATCACCGGCACCTTGGCGTTCTCCAGGATCAGCTGCAGGTTCCAGGGATTGAGGATGCCCATGCCCGAGCCGATGAGCGACGCGAGCGGCATCACCGCGACGCAGCCGATTTCCTCCAGGCGCTTGGCGAGGATCGGGTCGTCGCTCGAGTACACCATCACTTTGAAATCCTCTTTCACCAGAACTTCGGCGGCTTTGAGCGTTTCCATCATGTTGGGGAACAGCGACTTGGGATCGCCCAGCACTTCGAGCTTCACGAGCTCGTGCCCGTCCAGAAGTTCGCGCGCAAGGCGCAGCGTGCGCACCGCATCATCCGCGCTGTAACAGCCGGCGGTGTTAGGCAGATAGGTGTACTTGGAGGGCGGCAGCGCGTCGAGCAGCGAGGGCTCGCCCGCGTTCTGGCCGATGTTGGTGCGGCGAATCGCCACCGTGACGATCTGCGCCCCGCTCGCCTCCACCGCGCGCCGTGTCTCGTCGAAGTCCTTGTATTTGCCGGTGCCGATCAAGAGGCGCGAGGCGTAAGCTTTGCCCGCGATTGTGAGGGAGTCCATGGATGGCCTATAGGGTGAGCGACGCCCATACGCGCGTCGCAATGAACGGAAACCGCTTGGCGGTGAAATCGGGAGCCTCGGCCATGCTCAACCTCCGCCGACCGCGACCACGATCTCCAGCTGGTCGCCATTGGCGAGCGGTGTTTGCGCGAAGCGGCTGCGCGGCACGATCTCGCCGTTGCGCTCCACCGCCACGCGCTTGCCGGCGAGTTGCAGATAATCGAGCAGCGCGGAAATGTTGGTGTCCGACTCGCACCGTTGCGCCGCGCCGTTGACGTTGACTTCGATCAAAGTTCGAATCTCTGTGAGTCGGGGGATTCAGTGGCGATCGGGCAATCGCGGCCTGATTCGATACGCGGCTTGCGCCCCGTCACGGAACCGCTCCCTGGATGGATCCGATTTTACGACAGTTCCACCTTTGCGTCATCCTCCGGGTTCAGGCAGAAGCCAGGCGCCTGCTGCGCAGCGCAAGCAGCAGCAGGGCCGCGAAAGAGAACGTGGCGCCGGCATAAAAGGTGATGCCGGCGCCGAGGCTATCCCAAAGCAGTCCCGCGAGAGCACTGGCAATGAGCATGGCGATGCCGCTCGCCAGATTGAAGAAGCCGAATGCCGTCCCGCGCAAATGCGCCGGTGCGGTATCTGCGACCATGGTTGCGAGCAACCCCTGGGTCATGCCAAGGTGCAGGCCCCACAAGGCGACGCCCACTGCGACCGCCGCGAGCCCCTGCGCCTGGGCGAGGATCAGGTCAGCCGCGATCAGAGTGATCAGGCCGACCTGCAGCAGCGTCATATGGCTCATGCGGTCCGCCAATTTTCCCAAAGGATATGCGGCAAGCGCGTAGACGACGTTCATCACCACCAGCACCAAGGGCGCGTAGGTGTCGGGCAATCCCTGCTCTTGCGCGCGCAGGATGAGAAACGCCTCGCTGAACCGCGCGAGCGTAAATACGCCGCCTATAGCAACCACGAACCAGTATGCGCCGCTCAATTCACGCAGCGTCTTCCATTGAATCGGAGCGGCGCCCTTACGCGCCGCCGCCGCGGACTTGGGCTCGTCGACGCCGAACATCAAGAGCAGCACGGCGAGCACCGCCGGAATCATCGCGTACCAGAACACGGTCCTGAAGTCTCCGGCCCAGATGAGCATCAGCGCGACGCCGAGCAAAGGGCCGATGAACGCGCCGACCGTGTCGAGTGATTGGCGCAGCCCATAGGCTGCACCGCGTATTTCCGGCGGAGCCAGGTCGGCGATCAGCGCGTCGCGCGGCGCGCCGCGTATGCCTTTGCCGATGCGGTCCATGAAGCGCGCCGCGAGCACCCAGTTCACCGACAGCGCGAGCGCGAATAGGGGCTTCGAAGCTGCGCCCAGCCCATAGCCGATCACCGCGAGGAATTTGCGTTTGCCGAGATAATCGCTGAGAACGCCGGAAAAAACCTTGACGATCAGCGCCGTCGATTCGGCGATACCCTCTACAATTCCCACCGCAAAGGCGCTCGCGCCCAGGCTCGTGACCATGAATACCGGCAGCAGACCGTGTATCAGTTCGGACGAAACGTCCATGAACAGGCTCACGAAACCGAGCATCCAGATGCCGCGCGGTATGGCGGGAGATTTTTTCACAGGACGTTTGACCTAAGTCAAGCTTGGCAGTCTGTACAATATCGCGCTGGCATTCATATTAGCATATTATCGGGCTACGATATCGATGGACAATACAGACAGTACGATAACACGCGGCGTATTTCTCGCGTTTGTGCGCGTGCACATTTTGCATCATGCCGCGGCCGGGCCGATCTTCGGACTCGAGATGATGGAGGAACTCAGGCACCACGGCTACGCAATCGGGCCAGGAACACTCTACCCGATACTGCACGGCCTGCACCAGAGCGGATGCCTGCGTCTGCGGCAAGAGGTGGTAGGCGGAAAGCAGCGCAAGTACTACGCCGCGACCGCCAAAGGGAAGCGCGCGCTGGCGCAGATGCAGGAAAAAATACGCGAGTTGGTGCACGAGGTGCTGAAGGAAAAGACAGGAAACTAGTGCGTTCAAGCTGCAATCTAAGCGCAGGCGGCAAACGCGCACATGATCCACATGCGGCCGACCATGAAATGCGCATGGTTTTCGGATGGCTTGAGGCAAGCGAATTCGATTTTTCATTAAAAACCCAAAACTCGGAGAGAAATATGAAGCGCCAGCGTATTGCCCGATTTCTAATTTCGTCTGCGTGCTGTCTCGCTCTGCTTGCGCCTTTGTCGCAAGCCGGGGCGGCAGCGACGGTGAAAGGCGCGGTGAGCGACGGCTCGAAACAGCCGATCGCCAATGCAGCCGTCTATCTCATTCCCGCTGGCGACGTCGAGAATCTCGCCAAGAGTCCTGTCGACCGCAAGAAGAACAGCGCCAACGACGAACCGATGGAGGACAGCCTCGCCAGCAACCGCGACAAGTACCGGAAAGGGAATACTGACAAGAAAGGCAATTTCTCCATTCCGAAGGTGGCGGACGGCAAATATTTTGTCTATGTGGAACCCTCGGACGCGGAGCACCTCCCGGGGGGGAGCCTCGCCAACAAGTCGATGACGGCGGTCGAGCTCGGGCGGCAGCCGCTCAAGATCAGCGTCTCCGGGAAAATCCCGGACAACGCCAATTTTGTGGGCAGTTCCCACTGCCTCAGTTGCCACAGCGACTACGCCTCGGTCAAGAAGACCAAGCACAAGCTCGGCATCACCGTCGTCGGCAAACCGAGCAAGCTGCAGGACCACTCGCGCTTTCCCAATTACAACGCGGGGCTCGACAAACTGGCGGCCGGGACAACGATGTACTTTTACGGATTCGACAAAGGGCGGGGGTTCGACAAATACCTCGTCTCCGAAAAAATGCCGGCCGATCCTGCCACGCTGAGCTTCAGCGCCACCTTCTTCAAGGATGCCGACGGCAAGCTCAAGTTCCGCACCAAGAACGCCAAGGACAGCGCCGATCCGGAGCGCACCTACGCGCTCGAGATGACGTACGGCGGCGGCGTGCACAAGCAGCGCTACCTCTATCGCGTGGGCGACCAGCTTTTCCCGTTCCTCCAGTTCAACACGGACGGCAAGGACGAGTACCGGGACCGCACCAGGAAACCCTGGCGCGACTACCACGCCGACTGGCTCTTCAACGAGGGAACGAAGAAGCTGACCAATCCGCCGACGGCGAAGTCGTTCGAGCTGGATTGTGCCTCGTGCCACTACACCGGCTACAGCCTCTCTGTCACCGTCGGGGGCCGTTTCGTCGCCAACGCGGTGGACGATCCGAACGGCGAGGCGGACATCGACGGCAACGGCACGCCGAACGAGCTGAATATCGGTTGCGAGACCTGCCACGGCCCGGGCTCCGCACACGTGAAGTCTCCCGGGGCGAAGAAATCGGCCACCATCGTCAGCCCCGGCAAGCTCGCCGCCGAGCGCGCCACGGTCGTGTGCAACCAGTGCCACAGCCGTCCGCAGGGCTACCTGAAAAACGACCAGCCGGTCAACAAGGAAAACAGGATGCTGACCCCCGGCACGAGCCGCAACGACTACCTGCACAGTCACACCACCCGGGAAGACGCGGCGCAGAACGACTTCTGGCAAGACGGGTTCCATTCCAAGGGGCACCACCAGCAGGGGACCGACTTCATCCGTTCGAAGCATTACCTCAACGGCAACCGGATCCTGTCCTGCTACAGCTGTCATGACGTCCACGGCAAGGCCGATGTGAAGCACCAGCTCAAGATGGAGGTGCGCGATGACAAGAACTCGCTGTGCGCCTCGTGTCACAAGGATGTGAGCGTGAAAGCCCACACGCAACAAAAGGTCGGGTTCGAGCACGGCATGCAGATCTACTGCGTCGATTGCCATATGACGAGGACGATGCAAAGTGGTGCCGGGCTCGGCAAAGGGGCTACGCGCAAGGACGGGCAAAACTACTGGGTAAACGACATCACCTCGCACCTTTTCGACGTGCCGCGCAAGACCAACAAGGGGGTGAAGGGAGTCGAACCCGGCAGGGCAATGCCTATCCCCTACACGAAAGGCTGCGGTGACTGCCACGACGTGGAAAGCCTGCAAAAGCCATAGCGGTCCGGCACCGATCTTTCTGTCTCAAACTCAGGCCGCCTTCGGGCGGCCTTTTCGTCCACCGATAGGACGCGCAGCCGTGGGCTCCGCGATGGCCGTGAGCGTGCGGTAGTTCACACTGCATGCAGGTGCGACGACGGGTGGTAGACTCCGGCTTCAGCTAGCTAACGCATGTCGGTCGCGCCCAGCCGATCGGCCAAATCCCAATGAAAAGTGCATTCCTTCTGATGGTGTTCTGGATGGCGGCGCTGGCCATCCCGGCACATGCGAAGATGCCTGGAGAGGTCGATGTCGGCGGCACCCTGCGCGAGGCGTCGCTATACGGTTTCGCGGGCGATTACCGCAAGTTGTCGGAACTGCGCGGGAAACCGTTGATCATCAACGTCTGGGCCAGCTGGTGCGGTCCGTGCAGGGCGGAAATGGGATCGCTGGATCGGTTGTCCCGCCGCTACGGTGGAAAGCAGTTCAATATCATCGGCGTTTCAACGGATGACTACGTCAACGCGGCCGCGGCGTTCCTCAGGCAGGCTCAGGTCAGCTTCGACAATTATCACGACAAGAACCTGCTGCTCGAAGCCATGCTGGGCGCCGATACCATCCCCCTGACCGTTCTCGTCGACGCGCAGGGGCGCGTGGTCAAGAAAGTGCGCGGATCCAGGCAATGGGATAGCCCGGAGTCCATCGAAATGATAGGGAAGGCCTTCGGCAAAAAGATGTGACGCCGGCATTGCCGTGCGCATTGCCGATGGTGATTGAAGAAACGGCACCGCTAGCCGCTCACCGCCGTGATCCCCATTTTGGATTGCATGAACTCGCGGTACTAACGAACTGGTGTTCTGCCCCACCCCGGACTAACCGCTTCAGGCTGGCGCTGCCGATGAGGGCCGCGCCAGCGGTTTAAGCAGCCAATTGGGTGCGTCGCCACGCACCGCCTGCGCACCGGCGCCGCGTGCAGGATGAATAACTTTCGCAAATGCTTTAGAATCCGCGCCATGAGCGGGAGTAGCTCAGTTGGTAGAGCGCCGGCTTCCCAAGCCTGAGGTCGCGAGTTCGAGACTCGTCTCCCGCTCCATCTCTTTCAATAACAGCAACCGGTCCTGGGTCACGCGCCACGCGACAGGCTGGGCGAGAATTCAATCGGCACAAACAGGGAGCAGGAATGACAGCGAACAGTGGAAAACCCAGCCTGGCGTGGGATGAAGAGGTCGATGTCGTTATCGTCGGAGGCGGCGATGCCGGCCTCGCGGCGGCAATCGAGTGCCGGGATGCCGGAAAGTCCGCGATCGTATTCGAGAAGATGGGTTCGGTAAAGTCTACCTCTTCCGCCATGGCGCTTGGCACCTTTGCCTTTGCCGGCACTGACTTTCAGCAGCAGCAAGGCGTGCAGGATTCCAATGAAATGTTTTTCAAGGACCTGATGAATGTGGGCAAGGGGAAGAACCACGAACCGCTGGTCAAGGTCTTTCTGAAGGAACAGCTGGACACCTATAACTGGTTGACCGCGCTGGGGGTGAAGTGGTCTAGGTTACTGATGGCCGGCGGGGGCAGCGTTCCCCGGGGTCACCGCACGGATCCGATTCTGCATGTGCAGCTACTGCAGCAGGCGGCCGAGAAAAGAGGGGCCAAGATCCTCTTCAAGACCAAGGTAACCGAACTCGTTACGGACAAGGACCAGCGCGTCATCGGCGTGTGCGCTCAGAGCGAGGCGCGAGCGATACGGATCAAGGCCAGAAACGGCGTCGTGCTCGCGACGGGCGGTTTCGGCTACGACAAGAAAAGAATGGCCGCGATCGGCCCCGGGTTTGCCACGGTGAAAGTGATCGTCTCCCCGGGCCATACCGGAGACGGCCATAGAATGGCGGAAACGCTCGGGGGCCGCTTCATGCACATGGAACCGGATTACCTGAAGCCGACTATCGGCGTACATCTATCCAGCCAATCCGCGAGGACCGACCTGCTCGGGTTTTGGGATGGGGCCATCGTAGTCAACAAACTCGGCAATAGATTCGTCAACGAATCGCTGGAAAATAGATCCTTGGGCACGGCGACCTTGAGCCAGCCCGAGCAGATCGTGTACGAGATATTCGATCACAAAGTGTTCGACAGAATGCAAAACGGAGCAGGTCGCAAAGCCGAGGAAGCCATCATCAAGAGAATGGTCGAAGCCGAGAGTGTCGATGAACTGGCGTCCAAGATAGAGGTCCCGCGCGAGGCGTTGAAGAAGACCATCGATCGGTATAACGAGGGCGTGGCCAAGGGTAAGGATCCGGATTTCGGCAGGACCCACCTGACGCAGGGCGGTGGCGCGATGATCGCCATCAGTACGCCTCCTTTCTACGCGTTTGCGACCTCGCCCTGGATGCCTGGAACGTACGGAGGTTTAGCCGTCGACGACGACATGCACGTGCTGACCGACGAGGGCATCGTTCCCGGCTTGTTTGCAGCCGGCGAAATAGTGGGCGGATTTCACGGCGCGGGTTATTACGCAGGGTCGGCGTTGACCAAGGCACTGGTATTCGGGCGCATTGCGGGCCGAAACTGCGCTGCCGGGCGCTGACCGGGGGCTGGTTGCCGCGTCTAGGCGAGCCGCATACAAGCTGTTCTTGGGAATTCAGCTACGGAAGCTCACCGCCCCTTGAACACGGGCTTCCGCTTCTGGGCAAACGCGCGCTGCGCTTCCTTGGTGTCCTCGGTCTTCGACAGTTGCACCGTGATGCCCTGCTCGTAGCGGTAGCCGTCGCGCTGGGGCATCTGTTCGCACACGTTGTAGGACTGTTTGGCATAGCGCAAGGCGAGCGGCGGCTTGGCCGCAAGGCGCATGGCGCGTTTCATGGCCTCGTCCATCAGCTGTGCGCGCGGCACGACCGCTTCGATCACACCCAGGCGATAGAGTTCGGCGGCAGGAAAACGCTCGGCGCTGTATAGGGCCCAGCGTCCGCGCGAGCGGCCGAACAAGCGCTGCAGCATGGCCGCGCCGCCCGCCAGCCCGACGTCGATTTCGGGCATGCCGAATACGGCGTTGTCCGAGGCGAGGTAAATGTCGCACGCCGCCATGAGCCCGAAGCCTGCGCCGAGCGCGGACCCGTTGACCGCCGCGATCACCGGGACCGCGCACTCGCGGATCGAGTTGCTGTATTCGCGCGCGAGGCGATTGAAGCGCCAGTAGTCCCCGGGCGCCCTCGCCATGGTGGGCCGCTCCTTGATGTCGGCGCCCGCGGAGAAATGATTGCCGGTGCCGGTGAGGATAGCCACACGCACATCGTCGCGGTCGTTGAACTCGTCGAAGGTCTCGATGATCTCGCTGCGAAACTCGGCGTTCTGCGCATTCACGGGCGGTCGGTCCATCACCACGGTCGCGATGTAGTCCTTCACGCTGGTCTTGATGAATTGATGCGCCATGCGTTTGTCTCCTGCTCGTCTGCAATGTGAACTGTTGCGCTCGCGCCGCGCGCGAGACGCCTATGCGTTATTGCCGCCGACTTCAGCGAAGTCCGCCAGCGCGCGCCGGCGCAATATGGCCTTCTGCGGCTTGCCGCTGCCGGTCAGCACATCTTCGAAACCCGGCACGATGCCGATGTGCCGCGGCGCCTTGAAGCCGGCGATGCGCTCGCGCGCCCAGGCGATGAGCGTCGCGCCATCCGCGCGCGCGCCGGCGCGCAGCGCGACATACGCCACCGGCACTTCGCCCAGGCGCGCATCGGGGAGCGCGACCACCTGTGCGGCGCTCACCTCGGGGTGACCAAGCAGCAGATCCTCCACCTCAGCCGGCGACACGTTCTCGCCGCCGACGCGGATGATGTCTTTCAAGCGCCCGATGAAGCGAAAGCGCCCATCGGCCTCAAGCACGCCGAGATCGCCCGTGGCGAGCCAGCGATCGGCATCGAGCACCGCCGCGGTCGCCTCGGGCATGTTGTAATAACCCACCATGACGCTCGGCCCTTGCACCAGCACTTCGCCCGGCTCACCCGGTGGGTTGTCCTTTCCGCTCACGGGATCGCGTATGCGGATCGACACGCCGGGCAGCGGCCACATCAATCCCGCGATGCGATCCTCGATCGGATCGTCCCAGCGCGAGAACGCGACGCCAGGGGAGGCTTCCGACAGTCCGTAGGAGCAGCACAGCCCGGAAATGCCGAGGCGCTCGTGTATCTGACGCTGCACCTCGGGGCCGGCCGCGGCCTGTCCGCCGCGCAAGCGCAGACCCGCGCGGCCGTCGAGCGATTCCAAGAGCTTGAGGAACATCGCATCGTTGCCCGCCACCATTTCGCAGCGCTCGGCAAGCAGCAAGGCGGCGGCGGCCTCCGCATCGAAGCTTGGAATGCTGATGAGGCAGGCGCCGGTCGCGAGTGTGCGCAGAGGTCCGCCCGTGCTGCCCGCGACGTGAAAAAACGGTCGCGGACAGAGATAGCGGTCGCCCTGGCGCACCCCCAGATGGAGCGAACCGCCGCGCGCATTTGCGAGCATTCCGGCCTGTGTGAGCATCACACCTTTGGGGCGCGCGGTGCTGCCGGAGGTAAACTGGATCAGCGTGATGCTCTCGGGGCGCGCGCAAGCGGGAGGCGGATCCCCGCTAAGCGCCGCAAACGGCGACGCAAAGTCGCAGCGCGCATCCCCCACCAGCACATAGGTGCGCAGTTGCGGCAGCCGGGAGCGCAGGCGCCCGAAGATGGCGAGATAGTCGACCTTGAGCAGGCGCTCGCCGAAGACGAGACAGCTCACGTCGGCATAATCGAGCGCCCAGGCGAGTTCCTCGTCCTTCCAGCGCGTATTGAGCGGCACCACCGCCGCACCCAGATGGGCTGCCGCGAACCAGGTCAGTATCCATTCCACCGAGTTGCCCGCGCAGATGCCCACATGCTCGCCCTCGCGCACGCCCAGGGCATGCAGGCCGCCGGCCACGCGCGCGGTCTCGCGCTCGACTTCGCGCCAGGTGAGGCGCGCACCGGCTATGACCAGCGCTTCGTCATCGGGCTGCGCGTTAGCGCGCGCGGCGAGCAGAGTCGGGATAGTGTGCATGGATGCGCACAGCTCGGCAGGTGCGTGCATGGATGCACTCAATTGCGCAGGTGCGGCGGCGCGCAGCATGCGGTCTTGGCGAAATTGACCACGAACCCGGCGACGTGCGCGCGCGCCGATGCGTCGCCCGCGAAAAACAGCAAAGCGCCGGCCATCATTCCGCTCTTGCGCCCGTGAGTTCGATGATGCGCTTCCACTTGACGCGCTCGGCGCGCAGCACGGCCGCGAGGTTCTCGGGCGTGCCCCCCACCGGTACCACGCGATCCCCGGCAAAGCGCTGGATCACCTCGGTCATTTTCAGGATCTGGTTGAGGGCGCCGTTCAGGCGCTCGATGACGGGTTGCGGCGTTCCGCCGGTGATGGCGATATAGGTGATCGCGGACCCCTCGAACCCGGGGACGGTCTCGGCGATAGCCGGGATGTCCGGTTCCGAGGGCAGCCGCTCCAGCGTCGATACGCCCAGCACGCGCAGCCGGCCGCTCGAGTAATGCGGGTGAAAGGCGGCAATGGAATCGATGGTGACCTGCACTTCGCCTGCGATCAGCGCGATCGCCGAGGGCGCGCTGCCCTTGTATGGAACGTGCGTCATGCCGATGCCCGCCATGAATTTCAGCAGCTCGCCGGCGAGGTGGCTCGAAGACCCGTTGCCGGTGCTCGCGAAATTGAGCGCGTCGGGCTTTGCCTTCGCATAGGCGATGAGCTCCTTGAGGTTCTTTGCAGGTACGGAGGGGTTGACCACCAGCACGTTCGGTATGCGGAAGAGCAAGATGACCGGCGCGAGATCCTTCTCCGCGTCGTAGGGCAGTTCCTTGTACAGATACGGATTGGTGATCTGCGGGCCGGGCGTGCCGAACAGGATGGTGTAGCCATCCGGCGCGGCCTTCGCCACCACACTGGCGCCCACTGAGCCTGCCATGCCGGGCCGGTTCTCGATGATGAAGCGCTGGCCGAGCACCTTGTAGAGCTGATCTCCGAGTACGCGCGCCTTCACGTCGGAGCCGCCGCCGGGTGCGAACGGCACCACGAAGCGCACCGGTTTGGAAGGCCAGACTTGTGCCGACGCCGCACTGCAGGCAAGGCAAGTGGACAATGCGAGCGCCAGGCCGGCGACGATGTGCGGGAATCTTGGCATGCTGGATATCATCCTGTGAACGTATGGTTGTTATTGCTCAAAGCTGAGCTTGTTTTCCTTCGCCACCTGCACCCATTTGGCGATGTCGTCCTTCATGAACTTTTCAAGCTCGGCTTGCGTTCCGATGACGACATTCAGACCGACGGAGTTCAGTTTTTCCTTTACGACGGGGACTTCGGCTGCCTTGCGCATCGCCACGCGCAGCGTTTCCACGATCACCGCCGGCACGCCAGGCGGCGCGAGCAGCGCGTTCCACGCGACCGCTTCGAACCCGGGCGAAACGGTTTCATTGAAGGTGGGCACGTCGGGAAGGACGGGAGAGCGTTTCATGCTGGTGACCGTGTACGCGCGGACCGCTTTGCTCTTGATGAAGGCAAGCGCCTCGGAGGCGCCCATGATGCCGAGCTGTATGTGGTTGCCGGAGAGATCGGTGAGGAGTTGGCCCGTGGCCTTGTAGGGCACGATCGTGAGCTTGATGCCGAGCTTGGCGCGCATCAGCTCCACCGCGAAGCGCCCGGATGTGGTGGGACCGGGAGTTCCAATCGGAGTCCCCGGATGCGCCTTCAAGTAGGCCATCAGCGCATCGAGCGAAGTCGCCTGCAGCGACGCGCTGCCCACGATGACGTTCGGATTGATGCTGATCAGAGTGATCAGCGTGAAATCCGTGACCGGGTTGTAGGAAAGCCGCGGCATCGCAACCACCGGAACCGCGTGGCTCGCGGAGGTCGCCCACAGCAATGTATGACCGTCAGGTGCGGTGCGCATCACCATCTCGGCGGCCGGCACACCGCTCGCCCCGGGCTTGTTCTCGACGAGCACCGGCACTCCGAGCAGTTTGTTAAGTTCCGGCGCGAGGAGGCGGGCCTGCGTGTCCGTATTGCCGCCCGCCTGGTAGCCCACGATCAAGCGTATGGGTTTGGTCGGATAGTCGGCGCCGCTTGCCGCCGTGGCCAGCGAAAAGCCGGCAATTGCAGCCAATGCCAGCGCCGCGCGTATCTTCGATCCAGCGATATTGTTCACGTCTCCTCCATCAAAATGCGGACCACATCCGACCCCTTGCCTCCATTGCAGCAGATAGGAGCCTTCGCGCCCGCCGCGTCAGCCACCGCGGATTCCACGCGCCCGTGCCGCATCGCATATATGTAGGTCTTATGCAGGGCGCAGAGGTTGAAATGCCATGCGCTAACGCTGTTAATGTAACATGGAGTCCATTCCCATTGCGCCAGCGCAAGCCGGGGACATCCCGCGTGAGACGCGGTATGCTAGTCGCGCGCTATGTGCGCCTGCGTTTCCCTATTCGGAGTGCCGCTATGCCGTCCCCGTTACCCGAGCCTGTCTGGCGCTCGCCCAGCGGCGAAATCATCGCCTGCGTGGAAAAACTTAAAGTGCTGCGCGAGAACCTGGAGGAAATCCGGCAAGTCGCGCAGGACGCGCTCGAGGACGCGGTGCTGATGGGCTGCGATGCACGGCAGTTCCGCACCGTGCTCGCCGATTTGGTCGCCCGGCTGGAAAATCCCTATCCCGATCGCAATTGAAGCGCATGTCCGAAACCATTGACGAAAAGCTCGTCGTCGCGATCTCCTCGCGCGCGCTGTTCGACCTGGAAGAGAGTAACCGCGTATTCGACGAGCAGGGCGTCGCGGCCTACCACGCCTACCAGCTCGAGCACGAAGACGAGATCCTCGCGCCGGGCATCGCCTTCGGCCTGGTGCATAAACTCCTTGCGTTGAATCTGCGCGATCGAGAGCGCGTGGAAGTCATCCTGCTCTCGCGCAACACCGCCGACACGGGTCTGCGGATCATGAATTCGATCGAGCATTACAAGCTCGACATATCGCGCGCGGCGTTCACGGGCGGGGAGAGCACCTATCCCTATGTGCCGGCCTTCAATGCGCACCTGTTCCTGTCGGCCAACCCGGAGGACGTGCGTAAAGCCCTCGAAGCGGGGCACGCTGCGGCCACCATCCTGCCTGCCAACGTCGGCAAGAAACCGGCGCTCGAAGGCGAACTGCGCATCGCTTTCGACGGCGATGCGGTGCTCTTCTCCGACGAAGCAGAAAAGGTCTACAAGCGCGACGGGCTCGACGCATTCACCAAGAGCGAAACCGATGCCGCCAAGAAGCCGCTCTCTGGCGGGCCGTTCAAGAATTTCCTCGCGGCGCTGCACCGCATCCAGTCCGAATACCCGCCGGAGCGCTCGCCCATACGCACCGCGCTGGTGACGGCGCGCGGCGCGCCTGCGCACGAGCGCGTGATTCGTACGCTGCGCGCCTGGAACATCCGCATCGACGAAGCGCTGTTCCTGGGCGGCCTGGACAAAGGGCGGTTTCTCAACGCATTCGGCGCCGATATATTTTTCGACGATCAGCAAGGGCACTGCGAATCGGCCGCGATGCATGTGGCGACCGGACATGTCCCTTTCGGCGTCGCCAATCAAGACAAGGCATAGATGCCGCTGCACGATGAATATTGCAGTGGGCCGATTTGCTCTGTGTTAATTTGACGCAACTGTTGACGCATGCGCAGAGAATCAGGTTTGTATGCGTCTCCCGCTTTTGGGAAGTTGCGAAGTTGCAACTTTCCAAAAGCGGGAGAAACGCGGTGATTGATCAAGGCACCGCGTTAGATTCCGAGTCCTCCGCCTTAGAACAGCATGAGGGGAAGTATCCCCTCATGCCCATATGACCCCCAAATTCGCAACGCGCCTCCTCGCCTGGCATAAGCGCCACGGCCGCCACGATCTGCCCTGGCAGGGCACGCGCGATCCCTACCGCATCTGGGTCTCCGAAATCATGCTGCAGCAGACCCAGGTCGCCGCCGTCATTCCCTATTACGAGCGTTTCCTTACGCGCTTCCCCGATATCGCCGCGCTCGCCAGCGCGCCGCAGGATGAAGTGCTGCGGCTCTGGAGCGGGCTCGGCTATTACTCGCGCGCACGCAATCTGCGCCGCGCGGCGCAAGTCGTGCTCGAGCGCCACAACGGCGCATTCCCGCGCGCGTTGGACGCGATTCAGGCACTGCCCGGAATCGGGCGCTCGACCGCGGCGGCGATCGCCGCTTTCGCCTACGCCGAGCGCGCCGCGATCCTCGATGGCAACGTGAAGCGCGTGCTCGCGCGCCATTTCGCCATCGCCGGCTTCCCGGGCGAGAAGGCCGTCGAAGAGCGGCTGTGGCAGCTCGCCGAAGCCGAGTTGCCGGCGAAGGACATCGGCCGCTATACGCAGGCGCTCATGGATCTGGGTGCGACGCAATGCACGCGCGCGAAACCCAGGTGTGATGGCTGCCCGCTCGCGCAAAGTTGCCGCGCGCTCGCACTCGGGCGCGTGCGCGATTTCCCCGCGCCGCGCCCGGCGAAATCCGTGCCGCTACGCGCCACGCACATGCTGCTGCTCGTGCGCGCGGGCGAAGTGCTGCTCGAAAAGCGCCCGCCTTCCGGCATCTGGGGCGGATTGTGGAGCCTGCCCGAACTCGAGCACAGCGCCGACGCGCGCGCGCACTGCCGCAGCAGTTACGGCTGCAGCATCGCGAAGCCGCGGGCGCTCGCCCCGCTCGCACATGGGTTCACACACTTCAAACTGGACATACGGCCGCTGCTTTGCCGGGTGCAGAAGTTCACGCCGGCCGCGCGCGAAGCGGGGCACATGTGGTTGACGCTGGAAGAGGCCCGGGTCGCCGCGATACCTGCGCCGGTGCGAAAACTCCTCCTAAGCCTGCGCACCTGACACGCGCGCGCGCCGGTATCGTCAGCGCTGGCTCGTCCTGCTCCACTTTGTATGCGTGGCCTATCCGCCTGCGATCTTCGAAATCAGGACCACTTCGCTATCGCTGCGGATGGGCTGCAGCAATGCGTCCTGATAGATCTCGTTGTCGATCGCGACCGCAACCTCCCCCTCGAGCTGCGCCTGCAGTCCCGGGTAGCGCTCGCCCAACACCTCGAACAGCTGGCGCACATTGGCGACCTCGAGCTCGAGCTCACGCACGCCGTCGGCGTAGGGTGCGAGGCTGCTCGAGAGCGCGATTCTGGCCACGCTCAGCGCTTCGCCGGCCCGGATAACGCCTCGAGCACGCGCGGCGGCGAGAACGGCTGCTGGTACAGGCGCACGCCAACCGCATTATCGATCGCGTTCGCAATGGCCGCCATGGGCGAGATGATCGGAACTTCGCCGCAGCCGCGCACCCCATAGGGATGATTGGGATTGGGCACTTCGACGATGACGGTGTCGATCATCGGCAGGTCCGATGCAACCGGCACGCGATAGTCAAGAAAGCCCGGGTTCTGCAGCACGCCATCCGCGCCGTACACGTATTCTTCGTTGAGCGCCCAGCCTATGCCCTGCGCGGCGCCGCCCTGCATCTGGCCTTCGACATAGGCCGGATGGATGGCCTTGCCCACGTCCTGGACCACCGTGTAGCGCAGGATCTTGACCGCGCCTGTCTGCCGGTCCACCTCGACGTCGACGATATGCGCGCCGAAGCCGGGACCTGCGCCCTGCGCATTGATTTCGGCGTGGCCCGCGATCGGGCCGCCCGTCCTGCCGGCCATGGCCGCAATCTCGGCGAGCGACATGGGCTCGAACTTCACCACGCGCGCGTCGGCGGGCTCGGCGCGGCCGTTCTTCCAGGCCACCGCCGCGAGCGGCACCTCGCGTATTTTCGCGACGCGCGCTCGCAGCTTCTCTATCATGTCGCGGCTCGCGATCACGCCGGCCATGCCGCTTGCGAACGTGCTGCGGCTGCCCGCGGTGACGAAATTGAAGCCGAGCGTGGACGTATCGCCGATGATCGGCCGTACGCGCTCCAACTCGATGCCGAGCTCTTCGGCCACCATCATGGAGAGCGACGCCCGCGAGCCGCCCGCGACATCGATGGTGCCTAGATTCAGCGTGAGCGTGCCGTCGGGCTGCAGATTGAGCGAACAGGTGGTTTCGTTGCCGATGTTGAACCAGAAGCCCGTGGCGACCCCGCGGCCCTGGTTCGGACCCAGCGGCGCGCTGTAATGCGGATGCGCGCGGGCAGCTTCGAGCGTCTGCACGTAACCGATCGGGCCAAGCTTGGGGCCGTAATAAGTCTGCGTGCCTTCCTTCGCCGCGTTTTTCAGCCGGAATTCGATCGGATCGATGCCGAGCTTTTTCGAGAGCTCGTCGATCACGCTCTCGACGCCGAACACCACGATCGGCGCGCCAGGCGCGCGATAGGCGGCGACTTTCGGCCGGTTCACGGTGACGTCGTGGCCGACGACGCGCACGTTCGCGATGTCGTAGCGCGTGAACGCGCACATCGAGGCCTGGTTCACGGGCGAGCCCGGGAACGCGCCGGCCTGGAAATTCACTTCCGCCTGCGCCGCAGTGATCCTGCCATCGAGCGTGCAGCCGATCTTCACCTTGACGTTCGCCCCGGGCGTCGGCCCGGTGGCGCGGAACACTTCCTCGCGCGTCATGACCATTTTGACCGGACGGTTGGATTTCCGGGACAGCGCGATCGCGAGCGGCTCGTTATAGACGTTGTTCTTGCCGCCGAAACCGCCGCCGATTTCGGTCGGCGTCACGCGGATTTTCGACACGTCCATCTGCAGCACCTTGGCGCACTGCGCGCGAAACACGAAGTGCCCCTGCGTGCAAGTCCATAGTTCCGCCTGGCCGTCCGCGCTGTAGCTCGCGAGGCAGGCCTGCGGTTCGATATAGCCCTGGTGCACGGGCTTGGTATTGAACTCGCGCTCTATGATCACATCCGCCTTCGCAAAACCCGCGGCAAGATCGCCGTGCCCGTACTCCAGGCGTTTGGCTATGTTGGAAGGACGCGCGGGTTTGGGCTTTACGCCTTCCGTGTACTGGTCTTCGTGCAGGAGCGGCGCGTCCGGCCGCATCGCCTCGACCACGTCGATCACGTGCGGCAGCACCTCGTAGTCGACCTTGATCAGCGCGAGCGCGGCGCGCGCCACCGATTCGCTCACTGCGGCGAGGGCCGCCACCGGATGCCCGTCGTAGAGCACCTTCTCGCGCGCCATCATGTTGCGCGTGACGGCGCGGTAATTGACCGTCAATTCGCCGGCCGAAGCGTATTCGTTCGGCATCTCGGGGAAATCGTCGCGCGTGACCACCGCCTTGACTCCGGGCAGCGCGAGCGCGGCCGAGACGTCGATCGCCTTGATGCGCGCGTGCGCATAGGGGCTGCGCAACACCTTGCCGATCAGCTGGCCCGCCAGGTTGTAGTCCGCGCCGTAGCGCGCGCGGCCCGTCACCTTGTCGACGCCATCGGGCCGCAGCGGCCGCGTGCCGACGATCTTCAGTTTCTTTTCTTCGTACTTGAGCGTGTCCGACATGGTCAGGCGCCCCGCAATTCGCGCGCGGCGTCGAGCACCGCGTCGACGATCTTGTGATAGCCGGTGCAGCGGCACAGATTGCCCGCGAGCCAATAGCGCACTTCGGCCTCGCTCGGATCCGGGTTGCGTTCGAGCAGCGAGCGCGCCGCGATCAGGATGCCCGGCGTGCAGATGCCGCATTGCAGTGCCGCGTGCTCGAGGAACTTGCGCTGCAGCGGATGCAGGGCCTCGCCTTTGGCCATGCCCTCTATGGTCTCGATCGACTTTCCTTCGGCCTCCACGGCGAGCATGAGGCAGGAACACACGAGACGCCCATCGACCATGACGCTGCACGCACCGCAGTCGCCCGTGCCGCAGCCTTCCTTGGTGCCAGTCAAACCCACTTCGTCGCGCAAGGCCTCGAGCAGCGTCTGACCCGTTTCGCACAGGAATTCGACGCTGTCCCCGTTGACCGTCGCGTTCACGTGATTGCGTGACATCAGTTGCTCCTGCGCGCGCGTTCGAGCGCAATCGTGGCTGCGCGCTCGGCCATCACGCCCGCGACCTTGATGCGGAATTCCTTGGTGCCGCGTTTGTCGTCGATCGGCTTGCACGCCGCGCTCGCGGTCGCGGCCAGGCGTTGCAGTGCGCGCTCGTCCACGCGCGTGCCGAGCAATGCCGCAGCGGCCTCGGGAACCAGCAGCGCACGCGCGGCCACCGCACCCAGGCACACGCGCGCGCGTGTGCAAATGCCCGCGCGGTCCAAGGTCAAATTGATCGCGGCGCCGACGACCGCGATGTCCATTTCGGTGCGCGGCGTGAAGCGCAGATACGCATCGCCCGAAAGCGGCTCCCGCCCCGGCCGCCGGAAAGAAACAACGAGCGCCCCGGGCGCGGGGGGGGGCGGCGCCGGGCCCCGGGGAAAAATATC